>Ga0116228_10004102_pt1 | contig 12860 bp, 7 predicted proteins | sample S1TSphfallax_2_FD_89694 | JGI IMG/M metagenome (GOLD analysis project Ga0116228, IMG submission 89694) | Host-associated microbial communities from peat moss isolated from Minnesota, USA - S1T2_Fc - Sphagnum fallax MG | ecosystem: Host-associated > Plants > Peat moss > Unclassified | place: USA... | reverse complement strand
AGAGAAGGAAAGAATCTCCCTCATAGGAGTGTCAGAAATCACAACTTCAATATTCAAAGCCTTTGTAGGATCATATCCTACAGCTCTTTCAAACCCACAATTGAATGATGGACAGGCTAAACTCCCCCAAAAACATTCTTGATGTCCAAAATCTCTTTGGGTCTTTGATGAGTAGTTAGTTCATATGAGTATTGGATGGTTATCAACTTTTGAACATACAAGCTGGTTATGATGGTATCAAACCTTTGGGAAAAAAAATCATACCAAGCTCATCCTGGTATTAAGGTTGAAGGCTGATTTTTGACTGGTATGTGGCATCTGGATACCTAGTATAGAGCTTAATATAGCACTGGTATTACCTGAAATCCCTACCAGGCAGGTATTCGTTCGAAGCTGATATTGCATTGGGTCATATGAGTGTTGTTGGTTCTTTGATACCAAGACCAATACCAATCTATACACCAGGGTTCCAGTCTGGTATCTGCCCAATACTGGTTCATACTTGAGACATACATAGAATAGAGTAATCTGGAAAGCAACTAACCCTTTCTTCACCCTGTCTTTGGGCCTCCTTTCACCCCCTATCCCCTCTTTTCAGTGGTATTTGCAAAGTAAAGATATTTTAATAAGTCTCAGTATGAAACGTTGCAACTCAGTATGAAATGCTCATACTCAGCATTTAATGCACAAGGTTCGAGACTAATAATTATAGTAGTTGTACAGTTAGGAGCAATGAAAATATATGTAGCAGCAGTGGAGGCGCTCCAGAAGAAGGGAAGATCGGATGCATCTCAGTTTACCACCAAAATTGATGGTTTTCTGAGTTTCATCCCACGTTGAATGCGAGTGTACTTTTTTGCAGGTTCTTTAAGAATCTCATCTCACCTTGTGTATGACCAAACTCAGGGTTCTGGTGCTGTGTTTTTCTTACTTTACGGATAACTCTAACAAGTGGTATAAAATGTTGAGTTTAGTCTCCTTCTTGCATTCTTGCAATGCTGCAAGTATAGTTTGCTTTCATCACCTACTATTGTTATTTCACACTGACAATTAAAAGTGATTGAAACAAGAAGAGTGGTGCACCATGTTCATCCCTACCCTCTTTCCTCTACAAATTTCACACAAATTGCTACAATAGTAAGTAAGATGTCAAGCTCTTCCACATATTTGTGTTGAAAAGCTCTAAAAACATACGTAATACTTTCTTGCAAGAAATTTGACTATGTAACCAATCCCACCCACCAAGAAATTTTTGGCCATTTGGAGAGGCTGCCCATTTGCAAAAACACCCACAGTCAGCTGCTGTATTCATGAGCCAGCTCGGGTGGGCTGTTATTGTGCAGACTATTCATCACATGGTGGATGTCATTCATCCTTCTTTCTTTTTAAAAAAAAACTATCAAAATCTTGCCAAAAAGTGAAATTTACAATTTAAAATGTCAAAAATGAAGTGATTTTTTGGGAATTGCAAGTGCCAAAATTTTATATTAAAGAAAAAGAAGAAATCCTGCCACTTGGTTCAAGTAGGTAGCCAAAACATACAGAAGGATGTTTATATTTTTATGTTTTCATACATTTGGTTTATAGCCAAATTTGGTTAAATCTCTTCCTATAGATGATCACCACTTTGGTTACAGCACAAAATGGACCCAAAGAAAATAGAAAGCACTGGTGTCATTACACAGAGGCCAGATGAAAGAATCTGTCTGTGTTCATTATTATTACATCACTTTTGTTTGTAGAAGAAAGTGTACAAGAGCCTATAATAATAATAGTACTAATGCACTAGAGTATATTTACAGGTCCAAAACTCAAGTTCACATTATTATTTAAAATTCACATTAAAGTTACCCAGAAAGTCAAGCGATTCGAGGGCCAGTTTTGACATAATAGGGCATCAAACGCACAACTGGGAATGAAAATTTTACAAAACCAAATAATTGGGACCCAAATTAGTTTTTGCATCAATTTTGGTGATAAACTGAGTTTCATCCTGTCTTTCCTTTTTCTTGAGCGCCTTGGGTTTAGGGTCAATTTGCACAGTCGACAAAACGAAAAATTATTTGTTTTCAAAAAATGTATTCATTTTTACATTTTGAGATTATTATTATTTTCATCATCTAGTATAATAATCTAATATGAGTAATGAAATTATTCAGGGTGTAGGCTATGATAATTAAGATGATTTTCAACATGTCAACTTCATATTTTTCACAAAAAATTTCATTTCATTATTTTGAGAATAATTTAATGACAAATTTAACTGACCTTAGGGCAAAAGTATGATTACTCTCGGACCTTGTGCATTAAATGCTGAGTTTCAACATTTCATACTGAGATTTAATATAAAAAAACTCATTACTTTGCGGATACCACTGAATGAGGGGATAAGGGGTGAGAGCAGGCCCAAAGACACTGTGAAGACAGGGAGACTTTATGTATCCAGAAGGGCCTTTTGGAATTTGGGCCCCTCTCTTCAGTCTACCAGCCTCTGGACAAGGATAAATAAATTAAAATGGACAGGCTTCACAGGTTACTTCCACCAAGTCGGAAGTTATCCCAAACAGGCTGGTGGGTAACTTCTGAAAGGTGGAAGTTACCTTGAGAGGATGGCATCAAAATTGACAATCTTCTTAGGACCCATGAGAGTACCCAAAATACAAAGAAACATAATCGATGGTGGTGTTTCATGTGTAAGGTAAAGCCCTAGGGTGGGAGCATTCTCCAAATAAGGGGCCTAGGATGAGGCAATAGTCAGTCAAGTCCAGCCTCGCATTTTGGACTAGTATTGTGGATAAATAATCTCAATAACATTCATCAATTCATGATTTAGAAAGCTCCACTCTAACTTGAAGATTAATAAATCGCATAATAGTGCATTTAGTTTTTGATAGCTTGATCAAACCCTTCCCAAGTAATTATAAAATGAATGCCACTTAAAGAATTAACGAAATGAATCATGTCGAACTATCTGATGATGCAAAAAGCCAAATGTTTAGTGCCATCATTTACATCAATCGTCTAATCTTGGGTAATCCTACTATACGTGTTTGTAATAACATCCATAAACTTAGGAAAGTTTTCAAGTTGAAATGAAGTGTGTGTATCATTATACATTTTGCATAAATCAACTTAGCAAATTTTAATGGCCTCAACATGTGTAAATATTAACAAATCATTGACATATTCCAACATAGGCAATACACATGGTGAGCCCAAAATCATATCATCACATAGATTCACCAAATTAACTTTGGGTCACAAACCCATTATCAACTTCCATTTTAGCAATCATGGTTTTGTATTTTTTCCCAACCCACTTCAAAGGTGCTAACATGTCAATCCCCCTTCTCTTTAGATTTTAAAAAAAAATTAGACATTCCACTTCCAAAATTTCAGCAAATTTTTGAAATTCAAGATAACATTTGGGCAAGCTAGAATAGTATTGATAAAATCATTAGAAGAAATCTTCTAATTTGGAAACCATTGCCATGGAGACAAACTTTGCACTGCAAGGTTGTTTTATGTGCCATACAATGGATCCCAATGAAATAAGGTGTTTGTTGGGTCTTCATTAAAACAATAACACCAATTTTTACCCCATGAAATGTGGAGACGCCATTAACTCTTAAGCAAATAACACATTCGACAATTTGATCATTATTTAAACCAATGTATGTAATGAGAGTGGTTAGGCTGATCACAAATTTTACGTTAACAATAATCCCACCCTCAAGTTACTTATGTTATATCAACAACCATAACAACATGCAAAAGGTTTTGGCTAGAACTTGCAACATTCTAAAGATTAACATGATAGAGACTTTTTTTTAAAATTTAAGTTTCAATTTTTTTTGGATAGCTAAAGGGTGTCATGGCCCAACAAACACAATAACTTGATAATTGATTCGTCACTCCACAAAACAAACTTCAACAACCTTTTGAAACCAACTACAACAAACAATAGACTAAAATAGTAAACCTCAATGTTCAACTATAAGTCTATTCAAAAAATAGAATATTGTATACCTTACTTGTTTCGAATAAAATGTAGGTATGGATTTTATGGTGCCTACTTGATTTCTATAGCATGATGGCCCTTCTTATAACCCAGGAATAATGACCTATTGTAGCAAGTTCAAACAAAATTTGAAAGTTCAAAAGAACTAAAATAGTTGTTGTGAGCATTGTTGTACAATTGAAATCACTTTAAGTACACTAAACGCAAATGCAAGTATTGTGATTTGTGTTTGCAACCTTTTGACACAAAAAATTCAAATGTGTGATTGATGAAAAAAATTTAAACAATAAACATTCATCAATGGTAGTTTGTAGAATCTATAATGTACAATTATAATACATTAAACTTTTGAACCATTGCAATTCTTTTAATGCACAATGCCAAGTGCACCATCCCAAATCTTTTGATTGTTGCACATTACATCAACATCATCTCTATTCGAGGACCTAGGTCAACCTACTTACTATTGACCAATCAAACCTAGACCTAGACCTCCCTAGGTTGATTTAAGATGAACTAGTTTGTTAACCTACACTACTTTCTAACCTAGCCTAGGTTAACCTAAGCATTCTTAAGTTTTAACAAAACATAGGATAACTATGTTGCATCTAGTCACATCTAGTTGTATCATTATTGTATCTAGTCACATCTAATTGCACAAACTTGAGGTGGTTACAAATTTGATAAAATATCTTGTAATGAAGCTACGTAAGTTGATTTGACAAAAAACCTAAAGCTAGGAACCTATGCAAGCCTACTCAAGTTAACCTATTAGTAGGGTAACATATTTAAGGTATATTTAAACATACTAGACGTAGTAAATTTCTTATGTTTAATTAAATAACTTACAAGGTAGTCTATATTATGAAGTAGGTTTTTACTAACTAGCCTACATACATAGGTTAACATAATAGGTATGTTAACTTAAACTAGTATGTTAAGTAGTTAAAAAGTCAAGGAATTATGTGTCATCTTTTTCAAAATAACTATTAATATTGTAGTCATAATTACAAGTTAACAATAAATTGTTTAGTACACGTACACGTCCATGCAAGTGAATTCACGATTTCAAAAACCTCATGGCACATAAAAAATTATGGCATGCCATGACAAATATTGGAGCCATAAATTCAAAACACATAAAAACTTATGGTGTCACAAAAAAATTATGGATTGCCATGAAAATTTGTGACACCTTTTTGCCAAGTGGCATGCCATGTTATCTTCACATAGAAGACCAAATCGTTATTAATTGCAAATGACAATAACATTTTTGACTAGCTAATAAATGAAATTAATTTCATAAAATCAATGACATGAATCATGATGTGAAGTTAATGTCACAAGTCATGAAGTGTTTCAACTATTAATCAACCTCGTTGCCATGTGGCATGCCACATCAACATTGCACAACCGTAAGTTGTTATTATTCACCAAAAGTTGCCAAAATCAATGGAATTTTGTAATTACCTAATTTTGGATGATTAAAAATACATTTTTGATATTTTGATATTTATGTAAAAACCATCAAATCGTGATATCAACTACAATTGCAAAATCATAATACCACATGGCACCACAATGTCTATTACAATTACACAATCATTAACTTGAACTTGTAGTTACAATTGTAGAAAAAAAAAGTAGTCATTTTATTAACCGGTTGTAAAACCCAAAATGTGTTGTTGTGTAACTACACATTGATAATATAAGAACTTGCTAAAATTCTCCTTATAAACTTTATTTAAAATTGTGAGATTTGCATTTGATAAACTAATCGCCTTTCTTTCTTTTTAATTGATCATGTTCTATTTTTTTATTGTTTTATTTTTAGTTGTTGTTGCTTTACTTTTAATTATTCTACTTTTGGTTGCTCCTATTGAACTTATGATTGTTCTACTTTTGGTTGTTTTTAAAAATTTATATTTGTTATTCTACTTCAAGTTGTTCTATTGTCGATTGCTCATTTTGCTTCTAGTTGTTTATCTACTTCTAATTTTAATAATATTCTTCAACCTAGTAATAAAATCTTTATAGCTTTTTTGGAGTTCAATTTCTACATTTGCTTGTAAACTAGACATGTTTCTTCTTTCAAGTGATAGCTCTAAATAACTTGCTAAAAAAATGTGTTAATGCATTCTAAATTTGAAATTATGATGTTGAACTTTTGGTGGGAACTAGAAGAAGTAGGTGTAGGTACCTTCTTGTTCATCCTCAGGGTTCTCATCAATGTTGCATTGCATTATCTTGAGCTCACAACTTGTGCTTTGATATTGTCAATAGATTGTTACAAGTAACATAATGAATAACACCTTTTGTAAATTTTACCTAGATCACACATTAAACCAAACATGTAAAACACCCATTCAAACAAATTTATGTTGGTTTGTGTCATATGTTTAACACCCATTCAAATAAATATATGTTAGTTTGTGTCATATGTTTCGCATGCATGGTATTGCAACAACTTACAACCCATCACCAAACACTTCCTTCACATATTGGACTTAAAAAATCAAAATCATGCCCCCAACCACCCCTTTTAATAAATACTTGTAAACCCCATCTAAACAACTTTTTATGAATCTATGTGCAATTATATGAACACTATGTGACAACTCCCACCTTATCACCAAACATTAAAAAAATATTTATGATCACATTTTTAAAAAACCATAATGAATTACATCTATGGTTAAACATAACTACAATATTAACTTGGACAACTTTTTTTCTCATTGAATGTTTAGTCATAAAATCGTTAATGATTAGTGACCAATGATTGATCATATGGCCATAAGGTGGCAATGTAATCGTTCCCCCGTTCAGTGATAGGAGGGTGTTTAGTGATAGGTGTAGTTACCCCATGGTTGGCAATTTTGCAAGGTTTTACAATTTAGAAAAGAACTCAAACAAGCTACGATTGTAGCAAACCTTATACCTAGAACAATAGACTTGAAATAACTATTAAGGTTTTTAAAATATTATAAACTAGATTGTCAACAACATAAAATGAATCGTCCCGTCAAACAACCAACTATTGTTGAATGTTTTAGCAATTGATCACATCACACGGTGATGTGTTTTGTGTATGTAGAAAATTTTAATGAATTTAGCACAAAGATTGTAGAGATTGAATGTGTTTAATTGTGGATGTGGAAAATTTAGGGGTGGAGATAACAAAAAATAAAGCTCCTCCTTCTTACATTAAATTGAAAATGACTTAACTTAATCTTGGGAGGAGACATTTGGTGCATCCATATATGTGCACAACTTGGGGCCACTTGATGGCAACATGTGTCAACATATCATGTGTTTTCTTTCAAATGACACCTTGTCATAAAACAAAATTTGACAAAATCTTATTTTTTAAAGCCTATTTTACAAGGTTATAAAACCAATCCTTTTAAAGATAGGGATTTGGCTAAAATTTTCCAACAAAAGAAATATTGTTTTGGTGAGGTTTCCTATTTTAGACAACCAAAATGAATTAACACCCATCAATGCACCATCCATTAGATGCCCCTTGTGATTCAATTGTGGATGAACTTTAATTAAGTTAACATTTGGTTTTGCCTTGGTAACCCATTATGTAAAAAGTAGATCATACATATTGGTAGGAAAACTAATGATTATTAAGTAAGGAGATTGGATTATACATAGTAATAAAGTCTATTTTTACTAGTGTTGGCTAGATATTGACTTTTAGACCTACCTTATGGATATCAATAAAAATAAATTTCCAAGGAAAAATATTATACATATCTATCTTTTATACATATATAGTACATATCTTTTTGGAATGCATTTGTAAGGATATGCATTTTTTAAAAATCAATTTATTGCACCAACCATTAATTACACATTCATTTTTTGAAAAATTATTTTGTTAATTAATAATACATTGGTTTTCAATTTCAAAACATGACAAATGTGTACAAAGGATATGCATATCAAATTTCCAATTATGTTGCTTACAAAAAAAACTCACAAGAATACAACCTAGTTTCCCAAAACAAAACTAACATGAACAAAATATAAAACAAAATTACTTGCAAGGGAATTGAACCCCAATTTTATGAAAAACTATGTTTAATTGTAATGCAAGTTCTTTGCCCCAACCACACCCCCACATAAACCCTCCCTAGCCCCACAATATTAATCATTATCAACTTGTAACTTTTCAAAGAAAAATTAGTTCTTGTAATTCTCCTTTGCCAAAAAATCTTTCTTTTTCAAGTATTTTTTCAAGTCTAAATTGGCTTACAATTGGCATTTGACTCATTAGGCCAATTCTTCATCACAACAATGGTTCAATTTGCGTTCTCTACTTGTAAATGGTAGTTGCTTAAGATTGTCAACACCTTAATAGGACTAAACAATCATTCAATTTATATTTGTAAACCTAGGATTTCAAGATTTGTTTTTGCAAAGAAACCTACTTCACAAAATGGCCTTCGAGGATGCACCACCAAGCTATGGATTTGCACATATAAATGAAGGAATAAAAAACCTCATAAACAAAAATAATTTTCAAGTGCCTAGTGCTTCACAATGTTCTTAAATCGAAGCCCCCACACCAAACATATTTTTTGCAAGATTTGGTCCTACAACATCAATTGTTCACATTGGTAATAGGGTTCAACTAATCAAAACATGTCATCAAAAGAGGAATGAAAATCTCAACCTCATATTCAAATGCCAAGTAGATTACAATCCCACATCCCACCAAGTTATCCACAAGGCACAAAAGCTTGAATTGTGGATTCAACATGATAATCATCATGTTGTGAACTTGTCATGCATCAAAAGAGTTCAAAAAATTCTCAAAATTGTTTGATCACCTTTATATAGCCTCTAATAACATATTTTTGTGGAGAATGAATATTTCAACTTCAAAGATCCATAGTTAATGATGGAATGTAGAGTTGTTGCCATATTTGTCAAATTGGGTGCAAATGGAATATAATGAGCCAATTGGATTACTAGAAAAAAGGATTGCATGTCCTTTTTGCTTAAATTATTTTTTCATATTAATGAATTTTGGAACAAGTTTTTTTACAACTTGTTATAATAAATGCTTATAGTTGTCCAAATACATGCCATGATATATTTTTCATCATTTTTTAAATAAATATAAATATTTGAAAATGTCATGATTCCTTTTAAATTCAGTGTTTCGTCTTTAAAAATAATAATAATTAAATCATAACCAATTTTCATTTTTTTACATTTTTATGTTTTCTTGTATGATAAAAATTTCTTGTATACAACTTTTCTTAACACATCATGTACATTTTACCCCATTTATGTGTGGCAAAAGACTTTTGAAGTTTTAAAATCTTAGATCAATTTTGGAAAGTTCTTTGAATTTTTAAAGTTTTACAATTCCACATATCTTAAGGTATGAGTTTTTAAAAATGTGGTTAATAGGTCTTTATCCTTTTAATTTTTTTCACATCAAATGTGATTTGTTATATGAGTCTTTTTTATAGTCTATTGCAAAATTGACTATTATCCAACGTGTTCATGTTCACATTTAGAGGTCCTAAATCAAAACTTAAAACTTAAAATTTCATCAAATGGATTTTAGATTTGAATTCCTTAACATATGAATGGAAAAACAATAACTTGCCATGATTGTCATGGCTTTAATTGGCAAAACCTAAATATATATCAAATTTTGATTGTTTTCCTTTGTGGTCCAATTCCCTTTTTGGTTCATTGGATTGTGACTATACCTAATTAGTGACTTCATCCTTTACAAATATAATTACTTAGTGCAACAAACTAAACTTCTTTAACAAATATTAATGTTATAAGGCCATGGATTGTTTAGTTGTCTTGTTCATTTCAAACAACCCCACTAATTAATGTATGGCCACCCAAATTTCACTCAAATAAAATCAATAACAAAAGAAAATGTATCAACACCACCATGAAACATTTTAAAATCAAAATTAATAAAAACTATTGTTGTAGATGTAAGATTTGATAAAATATGTTGTTCCATTATTTCTTGACCATGACATGCAACATTTTTTCCATAAAAGAAGATTAAAAAGGAAATTTAACATGAGGGCATTGGCATAAAACTAACTTTTGAAATTAATTGTTATCACAAATGGACAAAGTCATTTACCCTTGGAATTATAGAACATTAAATCCTCATAAATTATTATTAAACATCATCATTTTTTGGGTAAGGGTTTGTGGCACCAAAAAATGTAGTAATTGCATAGCAAGATGGACTTGTCGTTTTATTCTTTAATTGTTAAGTATGTGTAACAAGTTTTACCACCTTTTCCTTGAATTATTGTTTTCTTCAAGAAAACAACTTTGGATGTGCAATTTGCACATAAATATTCATGGAAGTTATACCATTAACTTTGTTTTATTTAATTAAACCCTTGCAAAAAAAAAAAAAACATTGAAAAATCACCAAATGTCTATTCAAATTTACAAATTATGCACCACAACATTTGTGTATTCACCAAATCCACGTGTTGCTTGTCATTGATGATAAAATAATCCCCAACAGATAAACATATGATTGTGAGGTATCCAAACTATAGTTTTTTCTCATCAATGTTTGTCATGTTGCCAAATTGTAAATGCACATTATCAACATTTGAAACTAATGAGGACCACATTTGAGTGGGGGCAAGTGATGGAATATTTTCATCAACTCCACCCACCTTTTCAATAAAATAACACTTTTCCTCTATAACCATTGAACACACAAAAAAGACACAAGAAAATAAAACAAACATTCAAGGAACCTTTCAAGCTCCCAAAAACAAAAAAAAAGACAAAATGATAAAGTACTTACTTTTGTTGCAAAACTTTGTTGATTTGCCAAACAATGATGCTATAAAATGTTTTCAATTTGTTGAGCAACAAAACCAACCCAATGCCTCTTGATTTGTTGAGCAACAAAACAAATATGATGCCTTTTGATTCTCGTGGATTTGTTAAAAATGAAATCAAACTAGTGTTTCTTGGTTGTCAAGCAATGAAACAAAGAAAATGCGTATTGATTCGTTAAATAACAAAACCAAGACAACAAGTATTAAAAAAATTAAAAATTAAAAACTAAAAAAATAATTAAATTTTTTTTAATGCAAAACACAATAGAAAAAATAACCAAAGTGTTTTTGGACTCTAGACCCAAAAACTTACATGATTAGAAACACAAAACCCATTGCAAAAACAATACTTCTGTTGTGAAACTTCAAACAAAACAAGAAATGAATGATTCTTGCAAAGTTCACCAAAAAAAGAAAAAAAGACCCATCATTGCAAAAAAGTTTAGAAGCAAGAACATATCAAATATGAAACACCCAGTGCTATGAGAAGTTCAATGCAAAGTTTTGAGATTGACTTAAAAAAAATCTCATTGAAAAATGCAAAGTGCAAAGGTGCAAAACAAAGTGCCAAAAAGGAGATTGTGATAGGTTCTCCCTCAACCCTAAATCACCTAAACCCTAAATAAAGTGCGTATTTGATTTTTTCAAAACCCTAATGAGTTGGATATCAAAATTTTAAAAACATAATGGCCAAATATGATTACATATAAGTATCATACATATAAGGACATCTAATGGTTGTATATAGAGCCAAATATTGAGAAGTTAAAATCCAAATATGGATGAACACACATTTGGCTACAATCTGGGTGCAGAAACAAAAAATTCTATATAACTGTCAAACATTGATTTTTACTACCTACCTACTCACCCTAAGTTGTCAATAGATAAGTAGTAAAAAAAGCAATTGGGCCAAACACTTATCATCCATCCTTCATGGTGCTCTGGTGGGCATTGGATATTGATTCACTCTACCCATGTCATGCATTATGGTTGTAAGCTCCTTATACTCAAGGTTACCACAATGGGGAGCCTTAACTACACAAATTACCTAACCAAGTTACATGGCTTAATGTTTTTATCATCCCTCATGATTTTGTTTAAAGTTTAAACTTACCATACGGGGTAGAGGCTATTGTTGGATGAGTCCTTAGTTGGCTATGTGCCCATAGGGAAGAGACTACACATTAGTGCAAGATTTGGGACTAAAATTTTGGCTCAATTTAGAACGAAGGTGCTGATGACAACTATGCATCTAATGGCATAGGCATTTAGAAGTGCCCCATAAAAGTGCATACATGCATAAGAGGAATTCTAAATCCATTCAAATGGAAGTTTTAGTTTGGACCTCTCCCTTGGGTAAATGGGCAAAGCCATTATGCGACAAGCTTTGCAATATATCCATGCAAGTAAGTAGCAGTGCTGCAAAAGCTATATGACCTTAGTGCTAACAAGGAGAGAGACACATCAATAGCAACTTTATGACTGGTGATGGTCAGCCCCCCCCTTTTTTTTTGCTGGCCATGTATAGCCGAAAAGAGAAATTAAAAATTAAAAGTGCTAAAATCAAGTGCTCTTTGAGAATTTCAATAGCCAGAATTCAACCTAAATTAAAGAAAAAACTGTCAATTTTCTATACATGGTTCAAGAAGGGTAGCCAAATATATGTATAGAAGGATGTTTTTAAAACAATTACTTTCACATTTAGCTTGTAGCAAAAAATGGCGAAATCTTCCTATGGATGATTGCCGATTTGGCTACATCACAAAATTGACCCCAAAAAATTAAAATTAAAAAACATTGGTGATGATGCCTTTCACCATAAGGTTTAAAGGGTGAATTCATCACAAACTTCCACAACAATCTTGTCAAGAATGAGAATGAATGTGAGTGGAGTGCTGTTGTTTGCTGTGTAGATTTGTAGATACTGACTTTCTCTGCAATTTTCTTCTTCTTCTTCTTCTTCTTGT
>Ga0116228_10004101_pt1 | contig 12861 bp, 6 predicted proteins | sample S1TSphfallax_2_FD_89694 | JGI IMG/M metagenome (GOLD analysis project Ga0116228, IMG submission 89694) | Host-associated microbial communities from peat moss isolated from Minnesota, USA - S1T2_Fc - Sphagnum fallax MG | ecosystem: Host-associated > Plants > Peat moss > Unclassified | place: USA... | reverse complement strand
TTTTTTTGTTTTAGTTTTAATTACTAGCAATTATAGAACTGGAGTCCACATCTATTGAGGAACACAGACTGGGTTTTTGTTCTCATCTCTGAACAGCAATAGCCTCTGACATGGAGCTACAATCTCCAGATAACCCAGAGCCCGAAAGTCGATGAAATATTCAGTACGATGAATATCACACAAATTAGATATATTTTTGCAGTACCAAAACTCTGCAAGTTCTTGGGGATTTTGAAAACCCCAAGAAGCCCCAACTGAAATCTGATGTCTGTTGCACAAATGTTTGCTGTTTGAATGTACTGAAATTCAATCTCTGTTGCACAAAAGTTTGATGTTTGAATAGACTGAAATTCAGACTGTCTGTTGCACAAAAGTTTGCTGTTTGAATGGACTGAAATTCAGACGGTCTGTTGCACAAAAGTCTGTTGTTTGAATGTTACTGAAACTCAGATGTTTGTTGCACAAAAGTTTGATGTTTGAATGTACGGAACAGCAGACTGCAAAACAAAAGGCAACAACAAAATTCCCAATCCCAAAAACACAAATGAGGGAACAGATTGACAATGCAAAACAGGGATTCCTCACCACTCCATATGTTGCTGGTCTGGACTCTGTACTTGCACCAACCCACGATGAAAGGCATTATATGACCCAGCGTCAACCAGTGCAGAATCCATTGGAAAACCATTATTTGATCAGTTATGGACAAACTGAGATTAGACTACCAAGGTTCTTCCAACCTATTATGTAAACCCTCCAACTTCCACCTCACACTACTTAGGTAATTTACCTATGTAAGTGTTGTTCATCTAAGATAAGGAATGTATAGTAGCCTGTATAGTGGCTACTATGTAAGTAGGTACGTATGTAAGGCACTTGTTGGTTGCCAGGCCATTAGATGCATGTAGATGGCTAGTACATAGCTAACCACTATGGTTGGCTATGGAACAAAAATACAATGAAAATGTGTTTGCTGTCCACACCATCCATGCTGCATGGACACTTGCTGCGGCCCACTAGTGGGTACCGCCTCACTTTGACCAAATGAAAAGTTCAGCAAGGTAGACTCTCTACCTTAGCTATTGTAACGAGGACTAACTAGTATGTGCCTGGTACCTTTTGAAGGTCAACTTGTAGCACAATTGGTCAGACTATCAAAATTTGTCAAATTTCTTCATTGATGTGTATCAAATCAGAAAATCAGCCAATTTCAATTGCAGGTGGATTAGCCATAATAAAGTGTTGACCATCTCTGCATCCAAAACATAAGTGCAACTCCTTTTGAAACTATCCTTCAAGTGATTGTCAATCATGATTGCCTTGGGGCAAAAATTCCTCCTTTAGAAGTTGCTGCATTCCTTATTTTCATTCAAGCCAAACCCTACATCGACATGGACTTCCCCCATCAGCATGCCAGCCTATGACCACACTCCACATAGTCCAAAAAGAAATTTGGAAAAAAAATTAAAACCTGGCTTGCTGCAAAAAAATTTAAACCTAGAAAAAAATCATTTTTTGGCTTATCAGGTATTTAGGGGTTTAATTAGTTCTGAGTGCACCCAAACTTCTTTTGTTTTGGTGATGGTCTTCTTTGATTGCGCCATCACACAAAAAAAGTGATCAAGCTTTGGACACCTCAAAATTTGACATATTATAGCACATCATTGCCTTTGGCCTACCTAGATAGGCTCCAAGACATAGTGCTTTGGGCAAAAGAGATGGGATTAAGTGTGGTGCACCAAAGATGGGATACTTTGGTGATGGGATGAAGTCTCACAGAGATACCACATTCCTTCACAACGCAACGGAACACTCTATTTGGTGATGGCCAATATGGCAGCCCCTCAAGTGCACAAGAATCGTATGGGAGAGCAAGAGCAACAACTTCAAAAACACACAAACTTTGATGGAAGTGGCCATGAGGAAGGTTGACAACAGATCTGTCTAGCAGTCATGATCAAACTGACATGGTGAAAACCTCGTGAGCAATCAGCTGGCACAAAAAGTTCACAGGACATGAATTGTGAACTTCTTGACATTCCAAGTAGAAAGAGATCATGCACATTAGGTCATATAAACAGAAAGGTTAGAGGCTTGATCAGCTCAGCCAACTTGGCACCCAAATTATGTCTCCCTTCTCAAAGATGCCAAGATGTTATAAATCACTCGGGTGAACTGAAATTGAGGCTTAAGAACTTGACAATGGCCTGCTGTTGTCACCAATCTGGGAAATTATAGCACACCTTTTCGGTGCCTCCAAATCTCTGGGGCAGTTTTTTTCCACTGGTAATTCGGAATTTGAACAAACAGAATTTTCCCATGTTGATCCCAAAGTGCACAATCATCATATCCGTGGCCATTGATATCTATATCATCTGGCAAAAACTGTAACCCAAGTCCAATCACAATGGATTCTACAGCAACACAATTGATCAGCTACAAGTGTTACCATTTCGGCAAAAGTTGTGAACCAGTTCCTTCCTCACTCTCTTTGACTGCAAGGATTTTTGAACTTCTGGAACTAAAAGTTCAAAATTGCAGAGAAATTTGACTTCATCTTAATGCTTTGACAACAACCATTGTGTCAGTTCCAGTCAAAGCAAAACTGACACAATGAGAATAAAATGGCCATAACCTTGAGATTGTCAATGGTAGTAGTATCAACCTAGTATTGAAATTAGACAAAGAAATTAGATAAAGAAAGACTTCATTCCAACAACTTTGTGCATGCAACAAGTATATGTGATAGTTCAAAGAGTTTAGTCTATCAACTCATTTCAAGCAGGCATATATCTATAATGATTGCCAAGAAGAGGAGCAACTAACTACCAAAAAGCTGGGAAACTGCAATCTAGCACGAAACTATAATTTGAATTGCAATGCTGCACCAATTTCCATGGAACCATCAAAATCATCTGCACAATGTAAATAGCTGTAACAACAATACTCCCACTAATTGTGGCAGCATTTTGATCAATGGAAATCCCTTTCAAATGCCATCTCCTACACATTGATTGATTATCTAGGAATTCCAAGAATGTCTCAAAAACACTAAAATTTGTCTAGTGTAAGAACCTTGGTCGGCACATCAGCAACTCAATCATTTGTTCCATTGAAGCTCATATGACCAAGCTATCTTTGTTGGAAATTTTGGATCACATGGTAATTCATGAAGTAAATGCTTTAGCCATACTATTTCTTTGCATGTCTATGTCATGGCAAGATACTCACCTTCTATTCTTGAGCTCTCAACTCATTGTTGGCTTTGGTTTAACCACCTAACAAGGCCTCCATTCAAGTAAACAAGACAACCACTCTTGGATCTTCTATCATCAATGCCCCTTGCAAAAACCGCATTAATATAAGCTAGCAAAAGATGATCCTTATCTCTTGTAGAATATCATAGCTTGTAATGTGTTGTTTCATTGAGATACTTCTGAATACAACAAACATTGCAATGAAGCATTGCAAACATGATGTTTCCCACAATATCAAGGTATGAAAAGTTGGGATCACATTATCTTTTGAATTGCCCGCTCATAATGAACGTTCACGTCCATTGCGTGACCATTGGATGGGAATATTTGAATCCAAACTTCTTTAGGATACAAATAATGTATTCAATGTATATGGACTTCATTTGTTGGTTTCAATTAATGTGCAAACCCATGTAGCAATTAGCTTCCCTTTGAGTCATTTAAAAAATGATCCTTCGATGATTGACCACATTATCCGATCTCATTATATGTTTGCACACTTTTAGTCCAACAAAAATTGCAACCAAACCAAAAGGATTGGTTGAGTTTTGTTAACATAAACACATGGATTGGCAAATGTTGGTACAAGCTTGTGTCGCATCAAAAATTCATTGAACTTTGAATCCCATTAAACTCAAGTTATAAGCACTTTGTATTTGGGGGCACTTTTGACTCTTAATAGCATGAATGCAAATGAATTTTTTTTAAATCATTATTAACAAGTCAACATAAAACAATTTGACCCCAAAAAATGTCATGTTTTATTATTATGTTCATGTGAAAATAAGATGAATGTACATAAAATGAATAGAAAGTTACCAAATACATTTTCATTCAATTTGTACCCTTTTAAAAGCACTTTTGGGGGGTTTTTTATATTCATTAGATTTTCTCCCCATAATATATTTGAAAAATAAAATTTAAAAATTCAACATTAACTTGGTTTACCACTTGAAAATGTGAAAAATAAAACCATTATACTTGCACATTATGTGGGTCCTAATAGTGCGTTTGGACCCACAAACATAAACTCAATCCCAAAAACACTCTCTTGGTAAAACCCGAGTGTGTAAGAATGTAAGGCAAAAGCATCCAAGACCTCCAAGTGCACTCCCACTTCGGGAGTTGGAAGTCCTAGGATGTCTTAAATCTTTGGAACAAGTTTTGTGAGAGCAAATTTTATTCAAATTCATGAGCTCCATATAAATCTCCTCATCAAGATCTCCATTGAGAAAAATCATATTTATATCAAATTTGAGTTCAAATCTTTGTGCATAATCTATTCCATATGTTTGGAAACGTCCTTTTGCCACAACTCAATCAACAAGTTGAAACAATCAATGCTATTGTCTAACTTTAGTTTTGGTCTATAAACATGTTTGTTATTTATTACTTTCATATCTAGAGGGAATGCATAATGCTTCCACGTATCATTTTCCAACAATGAGTCATATTTCATCAACCATTATTGATTCCCATTGTGACTTGTTTTCTTAGGATTTTGCACGTTCATAAATTTGATGCTCCTCCATCACTTCTTGAACCATTCCAACAAATGAAATAAAAGTTTCTTATAATACAACCCAATTCCCATACTATTGTGGAGGATGATGGTCCATGTTTGTTTGAATAGGCATTTTGACTACTTCAAAATTATGGTCAAAATGACTTGTATTACTACTTGAACCTTGGTCCTTCAAGTATGTTGTCACTACTTACATAATTTCGTTAGTTTCATTATGTCCATGTGAAGCCTATTCATTTCAATGACAAATAGGAAATTATGGAAATAAATATATAACCACCCTTTTTCAAAATAGGCTATTTGTTCATGGAGGTTATTCATATCAATATTCAATGGTAGAATCATCAATTTGAATTGGTACAAAGTTATGATTATGTAAATTTTCTACCACAACATCAAATAGGTGCATTGTCTATGATTCATTCACAATAACATTTGTTATTATTGTATCTCACTAATAAGGATCATTATCACCTTTTGTTGAAGAATGAAAACCTCCATGTTTTTAAATTGTGGTTGTTCATGATAGGCACCTTTTTCATTTCTTCATAAAAAAATTCTTATGCTAATTGTCATTTTTTTCATCTAAGGTTATCAAACCAAAGTTGAAAGTCATTATTCTCTTAAGAATACCTAGGGGGGACACTATTCTTTGAATTTATAAAATACATGAAAAATAAAATATCAAGTTTTAGATATTGGACATTGGGTAAATTTTAGTTATATAATAGGGTTGCGTTTATTCTAAAAACTAAAATATAATTAATATAGGATATACATTAATCCATAGTATTCAAAAAATACTCTTTAAATATACTTAAATATGGTCTATTGTTTAGCTTACCAAACTATTTTCTCAAACTTATATATCTTTGTGGACTATTTCACTTGGTTTACAATACAATAATATTGGGTCACAAGGGAACATCAATAACATCAATATTATGTGCAATGTTAAAAGCACCATAATAAATCTACTCGGCCCATTAAATACAATGGGTTAGAAGTAATGAATTTATATTTTAATGTGATCATGTGAGGTGTTAAACATCTTATATTGTACGATCATAGGAATTGTTGTTAAGTTAGCTTTCTATTTTGTTTCTATTGTTCCATTTATGTATGAGGAACTAGTTGACAATTAAACTTGCATTCACCAATATTAATATTTCAAATTACAAGATGTATTGCTAGTTGATGTTGTTTAATCCTGGAATATGTTTAAACTATAATGAAAATTGCATTGGCCATAAAATTTGTTGACCTTGCTTATAACAAAGCAAATTGCTAAAAGGTATTGAAATAGATACTCATATATGTCGTAGCTCATTTCAATGGATCACTTGCATAGTAATTTAAACAATAGATTACTTAATACACATTTTAATTTAATTTAATTTAATTTTAAAATCCGTTTGAAATCTTGATTTCCTTTCCAACTCCAAGCGTATGAATTTTTTTTAATTAAATGAATATAGTGTATAAATTGCATGCAAACAAAAAATTATAATTAAACTAGGGTGGATGAAATATTTTCATTTTAGAATAATTAGATGTTTATAAGGTGAGGAAAAAAAATTCCTTCACCTAATACTCCCCCTTGAAAATCATTATTTGACACAAATAATTTAGAATTTTAACACTCAATGTCCCCCTTCGGAGTGCTAGCAATCAAAACATTATCATTAAATTACATTGTTATTGGGTATAATCATACAAATAAGAATCACAACATGTGTCCCCAATGCTTGGTTTTTCATGTTTTAATATAAAAAATTATAATAAAATTGCAAGTCATTAATTTAAATGACAAATTTTCTATTATATTATGAGAACATATGGAACAAATTGGAATGAATATATTGAATATAAAGTATTCAAAAGCACTTCACAAACATTGTTTTCACTATTTAAAAAAATATTTGAATGAATTTAAATAAATTAAATATGACATAATCATGAACAATAATTATCCATACCTTTACATAATACTATAATGTGACACCTTTTTTTCATGAATATTTTTTATCATTATAAAAATCATGAAATTCTAATCCATGACTTATTTTGTAACATATTTCAACAATTTACCACAACATCTTAACAAACAAACCTTTTTTTTAAAAGCAATCACCTTAAATGGTAGGTGTGGCTCCTTTTATCTTGTTTGCACCCTAGTGTTGTTCCTTGATGAACCAAAGTGCATTTCTTCATAATTTGTTACCCCCAAGTAGCTTGTTAACCAAAACCTCCACATTGTGGTTACATACAAATTGTGGTTTTTGTTATTGATTCAAATTCCTTATAGATTTCTTTGTCTTTTGGTTGAACATCCATGACAAAGGCCTAGGTCCAAAGAGTACAACTTTCTTTGCAAATCCCTTAAATACTTGGATGATCATACTTTTGTTTAATCTTTTTCATTAAACTCATGATGATCACCTTCATCAAAATCAATCCCTTTTTCAAACATTAAGTGTTTGAAAGGTTGTATCAACAATAGGGCAAACACACCTTTGAGCAATACCACTAGGAACATCACACCCCAAATTTCTTGGACCTATTCAACCTCAAGTTTATATAGGATTTCAAGAAGACTTTTCACTTTTAATTTTATATCAACGGATTGGCCAAGTTATGTAGAATTTGAAACTTCAATTGGATTTGCAAAAATTTAACTTTTAATGTTCCAAATGAATGGTCAAGGAAAAAGTTTTAAGAAAGTAACACTTCAAATTCCTCTATTTAGGAATACAAAATAATCTTTTTTCAGTTTTTTAATGCTTTTAATATCTAGGAGGGCCTAAAATGGTCTTTTTTTATTTGATTAACAAATAATGATTGAAGCAATCATAAAAATTTCAACAATTTTCAAAGGTCAAAACTAAACCTTAAAAGGCCATATTTTATATGTTTACAAATTTGTAGTAATTGTCATTTTTTTGGTTTCAATCAACAATTTGGGCCATAGCCTAGTGTTTATAGTTGATAAACCAAATAATAATAAATGTATAATGGTGCAATTTGACATTCATAAACAATTAGCGTCAAGAATCTCAAGAACACATGTCATGAACATTTTAAGAACACAAATCCCATGTAGTGCAAGTCAATAATAAAAATCACAATTTTATATATATATGGGTCCACCTTTCTTTGAATTTTGGTGAAGTGGTTCCTAGTGGTACTAGCCGAGGATGGGTTTGTAAACAACATTTGCAAAATGGGCCAATATATGTCCAATTCAAACAAAACAAGCTAATGTAAAACATAAATTGAATATCATCTAACTACTTAATATTAATTCTATTGTTAACTACGTAATGGGTGAATGCAACTACAATATACATGATTCAAAAAAAAACTAAAAATGTAAACAATGTCAAAAGTAATAACACGTAAAATTTCACTAATCTTGAATTTTTTTCGAATCACATATAAATGATTTGGTTTCAAATTATTTGTTTAAGTTATAAAAATCATGAATATGCAATTGATTCATAATTGTGTTTTATGTAAATGTACACCAATCATGTTATAAATATATATTAATGTGTAAACAAAAACCTTACTCCAAATAATAATTGAATTATTCATATGTGCCCAAATTTCATAATATAATAATATTAAGATATAAACCACCATCAATTGCAACTTTCAATCACAATTTGTTTTTCAAATAGTCATAATGATGCATCAAATTTAGGCAAGCATTGAAAATTTTCACTTCGTGATAGTGTTTTTGGGTAGACCAACAAATTTGCATTCATCTTCATACATAATTATTTATTAATGAGCTAAAATCTTCCACTATATCATAATGTTCAAACATGCAATTATGTAATAAATGTTCAATAATGCCATGTCAAGATCATGTTGAGCTCTTGTGAAATGAAAAAAAATTGAACTTAACATTGATATGCATATAAATGATGCATGGCTAAAAACTAAAAACATGAAACCCTATATGTTATCAAATGACCATCTAAACTTAGTTTGAAATAAACATTGTGACCATAGCTTTAAATGTTACAACCATAGTTTTGAGTTTGTGACCAATAGCCAAACAAAAATTCAAGGCAAAAGTGAATTTGAAACATGAAGAGGGCAAAGGAAACCTAAATGAAGAGGAAAGTGTGTGAGATGTGACCAAAAAGAGACATACCCAACAAGATAGCCATCTTGATGAATGGGAAACACTTCAAAAAAATATTACTTGTGACTAGCTAAAGAAAGTTCATCCAAAAAGCCTTCATGCTACAACTTCGTGCAAATTTTCATATTGTGTTAAATGTGTGTTAGTTTGAAGATGGGTGTGCACAATGGAAGAAATGAAACCCAAATTCAATTAACCTACACCCAACACCTTGCAACATATCATAGTCAACATTATAAACAAGGTAATAAACAATAAGTATCTAATCACCTCCTCTTATTATAATTTTGACAACACAAAACTTGGTCTTCCATTTAATAATGCATAAATGGTTTCAAAGATTCCCATTCCCCTACTAAATCTTACAAGATTTACAATCCAAACATTCCAAAAAAATTAGCATTGCTTTACTACCACCAAGCATGAATATGGTTTGTGAAGATCATAGATGCCTCACCATGGTGGCAATGTTCTTTTTAAGGATCCTTAAAGTTGTTATAGTGGTTATTGTGTGATTGAGCTAGTAACTCAAGTGGTTACACTCATATGGCTAGTTATTTTTTGATTAGTTATACAAAAGAAAATAATTTTAAAATAAAAAATGGTTATTTCATGTTGCATTATGTATGTGAATAGTGCTTATTTCAATTTTGACAAAATTTGAATTTAAACTACAATTTTACAAAAACTTATGGAACCATTTGGTGAGTCTTGGAGGGTTGGAATGGCCAAGCTTGACAAAAAAATCATGGCCAATGATTTTAGGTACTTGAATTACAACTTCCAAATTAAGGATTAAACACAATCAATTTCTACACTTCAATAAAATTCAAAATAAAAATTGAAATCACATGAACAAATTGCAATGCATAAAAAACAATTTGACAAATCATGTGAAGGAGTTTGAACCCTTGTCCCAAAGGACATTGCACCCAATGGTAACACATGATCCTAACGTACAAGCCATACATTAGTTTCGGGAAAATCAAATGGCACTCAAAAGGGAAAGAAAAATTTACCCAAGCTCAAATTGGTTGACATCATGGAAACTGGGGGTTGTTTGTTCCAGTGAGCCATTGAAGCTATATTACATCAAGCTAAAAGACCTTTTCTTGCTTTTGCATTAATCCAAATTGTTATGACATCATCATAATTTTTTTTTTATCAATGGTATAAAATAGTTTTGCAAACATATGCACCACCAAATCCAAATGCTCACAAAATTGATTTTGCAATCTTGTTTTCATGAATGTCAAGGTTTAAAAGTTCTTTTGTCTTCCATAGATCCCATAATCTAACGTAACCAACTTTGCTAGTTTCATGAACTCAAAAAGTCAAACACATAACAAAAAGTTTGAACATTGGATTTAGATCCATGGGCCAATACATAGCTCATTGAACATTGGACATATATCACTCTAATCCAAAAAAGAAGATTGCAAGTTTAGAATACTCACATCAAAAACTACGAAGACACAAATTTGGGCCAATCCAAATTTTTGGGATGACAATAAAAGCCTTTCAAAATGGCCATATTGAACAAGAAAAACAATATGTTCACATGAAAGTTTCAACCAATACTATGGATACACCAACCTTAAAGCACTTATCACATCTTGAACAAGAAACCACTTCTCAAGTTTGTCATTAACCTTAGTTGTTGCTTCAAAACATTATCTTTGCACATTGTTAATAAGTGGTTTCAAAATAAGGTGAACCAATTCAAGTAGATAAATAGTCCATAAAAAATCCATTTAGTAATGTTAAAATTGTAATATACTATGATATCAATGTCTAAGTGGGGGATTTAAGGTGGTTAATGAGATAATTATGATTATATGAATAAGAGCCCAACTAGATGAATCTTTAACATGCATGTTGAAAGAAAAAAAATTAAAATCCATCAAAAAACTGAGTATGATATGGACTTTTGAAAAGCAGGTCCATTTTAAGACATTCAAAAGTCCATATCTTATTTTGGAGCAAGGTTTTTCTTTTATAAAATTTCATCTATGTTACTTTTGCTTTAATACAACACATATTGAATCCTTCTAAATTAACCCAAACAATACTCATAAACAAAAATGCATTTGTATAATGTCACATACAAAAGATCAATCCATATTTTTCAATTTCAAAAGTTTGATATTTTATATTTGGAGAACATATGTTATATTTTTTATGTAGATGTTTTCTTGTTGAAGTTGAAAATCTTAATTCAATGGAAAATTTGGCATAATGATGATTTTAAGGCATGTTAATGCATGACATTCTACAAAAACTTGCAATGTGATGCCAAAAAATGGTCCGCTTTATCTTACACCCACCCTAATGGTTTGTTGAAAAATAGAATGAATCATAGGCTTTTAGAATGATGTCCCAAGACAATGAAAATGTATCACGATGGAACTATTATCAATTTAAAAATTCAACTCTCTAAACCAATATTCAAATTAGGTGCCCATTCATGCACCACCACATCTAATGTCCCATTTAACAAGTTTTGATAGCCATTGAACACATCATTCATGTAAGCATTCTAGGGGTTAATGTACCACTACTAGAGTTTTGCTTGGCATAACTTAATTAGAACAACAAAATCACATACAAAACATAGTTGGGACTAAGAGAATTTAATTTATTCATTCAACCCTTCAAGCATGGGCATGATACAAAAAAGCCCCAACTTTACCTCCGAATCACAAAACAACTCTAGATTATTGTCAACTAATTGATTGATAATGCCAACATCTTAATGCATATTTAAAAGCAAGGCATGTTATTCAAATAAAACTTTATTAGCTAGCAACACCATTAAAATCTAACGGGTTTTAATATTCTTAAAAAAAAATTGACCCCTTATTTTCGCAATGTCAATTAATTCAACAAACTCTTAAGTTCTCTTTGGACTATGAAAGAAATATGCATATAAGTTTTGTAGCACATCCTCAATTTCTCACACAATTCCTAATTCAAAAATAACTTGGACTATCAAATTAGTGTGGTGGTTCATAGAATGCACAATAATAAAAAATGGTGCATTCTTATATTTCAATTGGACTATCACACATGTTTTAACACCTTGAAAAACACTCGCCCCATTAGCTATAAATCTGATTAGTTTGGATGCAATTGTATCTTGATTCAAATCACCAAAGAACAACATGGCATCCACTAGAATGCACTTAAAATTATCAAAAGTGACCCCATCAACCACTCAGTACAAGGATAACAATAATGGAATTCGTTGCCAATCTTCAACAATGTAAGCATGAATGGAAACCCATGATTGTTGATCAAAAGTGACTTCATCATTGGAAAAGGAAATGGATTTAGCACTTTCAACCAAAGATTTGGTTTTGTTGAAAACCAATTCATGCATGCAAGATGCCATCTCCCAACCACTTATGTTTGACCAATGGGTTTTGGAAAAAAATTGACATCAAGGAAATGCAATAGCTTGCTCATGCTTTCATAATTAGTCATAGGTTTACCTTCAACCAACATGTGGAAACAAATAAAAAACTACACCAATTTTTTCTTCCTTTCTCCAATAGTAGTGTGGCAGATTTGCTTGAAAAGTATATCCTTCATGGCTACTACATATATAATGTTTCATTCTTAACATGGACTAATTAGTTATTCATGTAGTATTCACAAACACTAAAAACTCCTAGAATGGCCACTAAAGCTTTCCTACTTCCACCATGTTTCCAAAGGTCGTCCAATTTAAGGTCCAACAACTTTTCGTTACCCACTATTTTTGTATAAACCTGGCATCTAATTTTATGCACCTTCCTTTATTTAGCCACCACAAATTCAACCCATGGAAGTTTGGCACTCCAAACATCTTGAAGCACCTTATTTTGTTCATAATCTTTTTTTTTCCTTTTAGTTTCTTCAACAAAAATCTAAATATATGC
>Ga0116228_10004099_pt1 | contig 12862 bp, 4 predicted proteins | sample S1TSphfallax_2_FD_89694 | JGI IMG/M metagenome (GOLD analysis project Ga0116228, IMG submission 89694) | Host-associated microbial communities from peat moss isolated from Minnesota, USA - S1T2_Fc - Sphagnum fallax MG | ecosystem: Host-associated > Plants > Peat moss > Unclassified | place: USA... | reverse complement strand
CCCGCATAAGTGCACTTGGAAGCCATGTCTTTGCAAACATGCATGGTATCGACTGCAGAATTACAAAGCCACAATGTACTTATGTGAGTGGCTGAATAATGGCAAACATAACAAATAATCAGCCTGTTGTAGAAATTGGAAGAAGCTACCATGCTTGTCATCCCAGTATGTATGTGCTTTACAGAATCGGACCAATGCAGACAGTAGAATGATTTTCATGGGCACCAGTTTGAGGAGCAACTTACAACATCAAAGTGTCGATAAACACTGGACTTGCGCATGATCACTATAGTACTTGGGTTTCGGGTTTCAAAAGCTCTTGCAGTTGCTTCTGTATGCCTCCGTTCCTGCATTAGGGTGTCTCCGAGAACTCAATCAGTTTGTGATGACGCAATTAATGGCTGGTGTGGGGAGATGGAGGATCCAGTGAGCGTAAGTCTCTCCGCCACCACGACCCACACCTGGCGCTAAAACATTTCAGGCCAGGTGCAGCTCATTTCGGGACCTCGTTTATGTCATCTGGGGGGTTGCAGAATCGGCCTCGCAGAGACTGTTAACAGGTCGAAATGGACAGGTTCAGACAGACACATTGACAGACCACGTGAATTAATATATAGGATATTGGAATGTTCACCACATCAATATTGAGGGCTAGGCAAAAAGGAACAATTATTTGCCAAAAACATTCATATACCTTTAAATACTTGAAATCTAAATTTCAAACTACTTAAAATTAAAGCTCTAATTCAAATACTTTCAAGTGCATTGAAAAAACATAATTATACCAATTTAGCTTTTGGAACCAATGCCAACAATAATTAATAAATGATGTACCCAAAAAAATTGATATTATTTTCACAAATTCATTTATTTTTGTACTTTTTACTTGGAGACCCCAATTTTTGCATACCAAAGCTACTTTTTGGGCTACTTTATCATGTTTTCACCCCACAACCTTGTGTGAGACAAACACTTCAAAGGAAGAAGCATGGTACAATGATGATGATGAGGACACCAATAATGATGGCAAAGAGGCACCAAATGATAATGATTATCATGAATCATGACCCCAAAACATTAATCCTACAATTGGTCATGGTTCCATGTTTAATGTCACTAAGGCATTACAATCTAGCATCATTTAAGGGGGTTAACCACTAAAGGATACAAAAAAATTTGCTAATATTCCCATCCATACGAAGGTTTACAACTCTTGTATAAATTGTATGTTTTTGTGTAAATGAATTTGTTGCCATTTGATTTTGGACCTTATTTGGTGTTTATCATAATTTCATAAAATATTTGAACTATTCATTTTATCAATATAAGTAAGATTTAGAGTGTGGTTCAACTAAAAATTGTTGAACATATGGCATATGCAAAAGTGTATGTTGTAAAAAAATATTTTATGTGAAATTATGTGTTTTATAATCACATGTCATCAAAAAGTTCTAAACACATGAAAAAATTGACTTTTATTTTATTATGTACAAGTTATCACAACCATTACATCAATTGGAAAAATGTTTTTTTTGCCCATTGTGCGCCATTCATAAATATGACAATGGGAATTTACATATTTTTGCTTATGGGTTGGAGATGTTATGTACATATGATGTGCCTAATACCTATGTTAATTCCTCCTCACCCTAAACCTAAGAATCTTTAGATCTTCTACTCCTACATCCCCAAATTGTGTTTGGAATGTTGGTTGAGATTGTTACAATGATGGACCTTGTTGCCCAATGTTTAGCCCATGCAAAATTGCATTCAACCCAAAAAGATTATTTATCTCATCAGTCATGGCAACCATGTGCAGTGATACTTCAATTAAGAATGTAAATGTTGCTTCATCCTTCAAATGTTGGGAATTGTTGGTCTCCTAGATTAAAAGGTCACCTAATACTTCATCCAAGAGGTTGCATAGACTATGCACCTATTTGACCTCATCATCCATGGAGTTGTACCAAATTCCACATGGGTGTGGACCAAATTCAAATTTCTTGGTCCTTGGGTTAAACCACCTTTAGAATATTTGGTAAAACCATCCATATCTCACATCATTGGGTGTAGGGTATAAGGCCTCACATGCCTTTTGAATTTGGGATTCGTCAACTACTAATCGTCGTATTGACTCCCAAATGCAATAATTGACATGCCCACTTGCCAAATCATCGTATGTCTACATCCCATGCTTGAGGTTGATCGGATGTGTAATATTGATGATATTCCCAATGTTTTTGCATGGTAGCTTGAAGGTTAAATTGTGAATATAAATGATGATGGAACGAGGCCCTACATTGTGGACATCTCTTCCTTGCCACCGTCAACATTATTAAGCATTGTGGATGGTACATGTGTTAAGAAGTGCTTAACTACCATGTTCCTTTTGGTCCGTACGTGTTGAAATAATTGATCCCCACTTTTAGTGAATGGTTGAGGTGAAGGACAAAGGAGTTCCCCCATTTTTTCAAAAGTGGTAGTGCGATATTCCCATTCAATCTTAAGGTCCATTAGCCAATCTACATTTTTGATATCCTACATATCTAGTAAGTTATCTAAAAACATCTTAAATATCCTCAACCATGATGTTAAATAATGTGATCAAAATTTCTTGTTTCAAAATATTCTATTTGAATGCACATCAACTCCACCTCCATTTGTGTAGCCCAAGATACACCTAAAATGCATGTTAAAAGAATTTTGTTTGAGGCTAGTTGGGCTACTTTGGCAAACACTTCAACATCTTTTCGATATTACTCCTTCATGTCAATCAAAGCTTCAAGGTAGCGTTCAACATCCTCTAAGGAATTGAAGCATTCCCTTTCCGTCTCAATTGCCCTTGTCTCTACTTTCAATAATGTTAGTTATTTATATGCAACCTCATGTTCTAAAACTTCAATCCTTATTTTTGTCTTGCATAATTGCTCGTGCACCCTATTACATTCCAACTCCACCTCACATGGTGTGGTTTTCATTGTAGCCAATTCCCCTTGTAATGCATCAAAGGCATGTTCTACGATCTTAGCCCTTAAACTTGCCTCCCTAGAATTTAGAGGCAGTGTAAGTGTGTTTACCCCCTTCATATGCCTCATTTGGTGTCAAATGGATCATATCATATCGTGCCATTTGAACCATAACCTCCAAGTTCCCCTCCATTTGCTCCCAGGCCCCTAGGTTTCCATCCATGTCCTCATTGTGCTTGAACTTGACAAAGATGTTGGCCCATATGAACAAATGGGACTTTGCTCCTATGGGCATTCAAGAATTTAATCAGTGACTATGGGAATTAAAGTTTAATCGTTAGTGGTTCCAAAACCATTATATGGTATCAATTGAAAAGCAATTGGGAGATGTGGTGGAATCATTTGTGTTCAATACATAGACACATTGGTCCTTTGATTGCTTGGAATGGTCGTCCAATCAATTTGAACCTCAAACACCACCTCTGTACACACCATTTGTGCCATAGTCAAAGGCACCTAATTTTTGGCAAAGATTGGGCTCCTTGTGCACCTCCAACATGCGTTCCTTCATATGTGCATTTAACAATTCATAAATTTGGCAGCATTATTCTTGCAATGAATTTCATGTTGAACCAATGGCCATTTCTTGTCAATCTAACACCATTACACATAGTTGGAACAATGTGTATATCCATGGTTGGGGCATGTTTTGCCATCCATCATTTAACATAGTTGGATCTTTAAAGACCTCAAGTTTTGCATCACAACATCTTCCTTTCACCCCATACCTCTTAACCACTACCTTTGGTCCGCACCATCTACCATCTTACCCTATTAACAATCCACTTGTGTTAATCTATCGAATGTTCAGATCCTCTGAACTTGTGTGAAATCTATAAAGTTGGGATCTTCCATATTCATTTAGGGTTATTAAGTTTAATTAATAATGTAGTAAAGGTTGGGGTCCTCCAAGGGTTCAACAATGATGTCTAACACACAATTGTTTTCACAAATGGCATTGTGAACTTCACCACCCTCCAAAAAGGTCCCATTTTCTTCCACATGTGTGCCACCAATTGTTGGAAGTAAACAAAGTCCTCATACATCAAGGAAAAAAAATACTAACAATGACCAAAATATTGGATCCACCCATTTGAAACGAAATAAGTGTGGGCCCAAACCACTTTCAATCACACCAAATTGCCTTACATGTGCAAATTTCATCATTGGGCTTCAATGACTGGCCATGATGATGGGAATGATTCAATTGCCATTTGATGGCTAGGACATATCAATAACAGCATGATGGTGACCAAATTAGGTTCAATTGCCTTCTACTACCACTCAAACTTAGTGGCGATTGAAATATATTTTGGTCACCATCCTAAACTTTAAATCAACATCATGACAACTAAAATGAATTTTGGTTGCCATCCTAAAGCCTAAACAACCTTGAAGGTGACCAAAATTGATTTTGGTTGCCATCTTGAATGCTAATCACATTTCAAGGCAATCAAAACGTTTTTTGGTCACCATCCTAAACCCTAAACACACATTAAAACAACCAAAATTGATTTCTATCACCATTGGGCAGTTAGAATGACCCTGATTCATTTTAGTTATCCGAAGGTGAGCAAAATCAATTCCAGTCACCATCTATTGTATATAAGGGTTTTGAAATCACATTTTGGGAACTTTCTTCTTTAATGTGCATGGTTCATATTGTCTTTGACAATCATGTGATACACTTGGAAGAAAATGTTTGGCCCTTGCAACAATTTGGGGTGTCCTTGTGTTTTAAGCCATCATGAAAAATCCTATCCATCAATACCATAATGCCTTACAATTAGAGCTCCAAAATAACTAATATATAAACTACACTATAACTAAAACATGGAAATATGAGCAATTAATAAATAACATGTCTTGTTGAAAAATCAAGGAATTGTAATGTAGTTACAACTTCATTGCAAATGGGACACCTACACAATGTAATGTGCACATCATATATATAGATGTAGTCAATCATGTTTAATTTTTTGCCAAGTTGCATTTTAGTTGTGTGTGGCAATTACATTACAACTATTGTAAATGTAGCACTGAATCAACAACTACATTGCAATTCATGTACGACATTGACACATACATTGTGCCATGTGTACACATTTCCACCGCCATTAAATATGACACTTGCAACTAGTTGTTGATTATGATTCCTATTGATACAACTAGTTATGCCACTATGTTATGACTATGAAGTATTATTTTTCCACTATTTTGTGACAATTAATTATTTAATAATTAAGTATCTAAAGTAGTTAACTAACAAATTAGATCAATTAAACTAATTAGCTCATTAGTTAATCTAAATGATTAATTAAAATTTTAAATAAAAATAAAAATGATTAATTATCTAAATCAAAATAACTGATTATTTGATAATATATTATATAAAGAACATGTTTTTTCTTGCATGCTTGCATTAAAATACATGTGCCAATTTGGAATGAGGTAAAAAAAAGTCAACCCTAGTTACAAAACATAAAATCTTTAAAATATATTTACATGGTTGTTTTTTAGTTCACTTATCTTTTTACCTTCCTACTTATTTGCCTATTTAGGTAAGTGCTCAAGTAGTTGGTCCTACTTTTTTATTTACCTATCTAGGTATGTATATAGTTGTGTAATGTAACTAAGTATGTAGCTTAAGTGTGTCTTACCTACCTAATTTTAACTATCTACTTATGCCTATGTATTGACCTACCTAGTTATGTAATTAGACATTTATTTTTGTTTTATTTTAAGAATTCAATCAATATGCCATGTGGCAACTTTCAATTGTGCCTCATGTCATAATTTAAGACCATATAAAATAAACTATCATAATGGATGGTGGAAACCAATTTTTATATATTAATTCACCAAAAATCCCAATAGTGCCATGTGTCATATTTTGATGGATCATTGAAAAGTAACATCAATATGAAGTTAACATGGTAGTTGCAAACTAATTGCATTAGAGTTGCATAGTAGTTGTCTTTACATAGTTATAACTAAATTACACGAATTGCATATGTATATGATTTCACATATGGTGTGTTTCATCCATTACAATTTTGCAACTTATCCAATAACACTCGTGCACATAAAAATATGATAAGTTGCAATGAGTTGCAAAAGGTCATTACAACTCAAAAACTCAATTGCAGGGCTAATTACAAATCGCCCTATTTTTTCAGAATGGGCACAACTAACCATATCAAATAATCAAGATGAAGGCGTGAGATGAGATTAAACCAAGCTAAACATGACACCTAATCACAATCACAATTGGGACAATGATACCATGATTACATGGGATACGAAGGAACAAATGTCGTGTATTTATGAGGCCAGAAAAAGGGAAAATATCATGAGGATATGGTTTGATTACTAGAGGACTTATTGTACAAAGAAATCCCATTGACCTTGTATGTCAACAATGAACAAATCATGGAAGGGGGGATGAATGTTTGTAGCTTGGGATAACAAGGGCACGGATGTTAAATATCTACCATGTGCGTTTGAAGGCATATATCTTTAGACGTCATCAATATGCCAAAAGATTTGTTATACAAAGACATCCTCAAAGAACTTCATATTTATGACACACATGACTACTTCAATAAAATATGGCCATAGATAAGAATAATTACCATGATAAAAGTGCATGATTATGTTAAAAATGAAAAAATGCACATTTTTGTAAATAAAAGGTTAGTGATATTCCCCCAAAAATTGATATAAAAAGTTGGACACATTACCCACAATTTTTTTTTTCAATTTTCTTACTTGAACCTCTAAGCATTAATATCAGTCATTTTCACATACTTAGGCCACTTTTCAATTTTTGAAAAATGATCACATTCATTCAAAAAAAACAAAAAAGAAGGGGGAAAAAGCCTCCATGGTAACTAAAGTTGAATATATTGATTTAGTCGTTGTTGAATGGATGTGGTGACCTTTTGGTCACCATTGGACGAATGTCGTGTTTTTTCAATCGTCAAACCTTTAAAAAAATTGTCACTAACCGCTTTCATTTTTTGCCACCATCAAAAGGTTGTGACCAATTCAATAATCATCAATTGACTACAATCAATTATGTTGCCATTAAACAATTGCGACAATTTTCAATTGCCAATTGTCCAATTTGGCAATAAATGAACATGTGGCCATCCGCTGGTGATTGAACAAGAATTCAATCATCCGATGGTGATCAAATTGGGTTGAAATTATATGAAGTTTTTCAAAATGAATAATGTCTTCATTTTTTTAGGGAAATTTTAAATTCACACCTTTTTTGGTTAAATTCACACCCTTTCTTTGCGTCGTGGTCAAGAAACGCGGCAGACCTGCAAGCTCTAAGAACAAGACAAGCACAACCAAGGTGTGAATTTAACCAAAAAAGGTGTGAATCTAAAATTTTCCTTTTTAAACCACCTTTTTTCCCCTTCGGATTTTGTGATTTTGGTTACACCCTTACAACCATTGCTTAAAACCTTGGGTGACCTAAAGAGGTCGAAACCTTGGGTATGTGGGGGTTTTTGTTGGTCTTTTTTGCAATAAAATGGAAAACCTTAATCGATCCTTGACCTTTCAAAACTCTAGTTGTTTATAACAATTAGTGTTTGGAAAACTTTAAGGTTTTTTGGGCATCTTAGATTATAATGATGTTGTCTAGCCAACCTTCAAGGGGACAATTTGATAGTAAACCACAAGACCCTTATTTCAAACATTGAATGATCCACATGGAAGGCCTCTTAATGTGCCATGATTAACCATGTAGAAGTGAACAACATAAAAAATGTCTAAGGGTCAGAGCATTTCATCAACCCATTCTCAAAAACAATAAAGGCTTGTGGCAGATGACTAGGTCCAAACAAATTGCCAAACAACAATTCCAAGAAATTGTCTTGGAGTTTTCAAGGAGCATACAATGGCTTACTTCAACTTTGTTTTTGTCATTGAGTAAACATGCAACCTAAACAAGTACAAACAAGTCATGGAATTGAAATTTTGAATGAAATTAAATAATTCCCCAAAGTACATCAAGTTACAAAATTCCCCAAGGTTTTTAGAGTGGCTTGAATGCAAGGTTAGGGACATGACATCAAATTTAATTCAATGGTTTGACATCTTGTATCCAACAAAGGACAAGTTGGCAAATTGGACTATGGAGGTGGTGGAATTTTGGGATTAGGTGACATGGTGGGCCAAAATTAGCAAGAATTTCTAGAAGAAGGCATGAATTGGCACCATGGATGGAAAAAAGGGTTCAAAATCTTTTTTCCCAAACAATAAGTTAGGGCATCCTATGGATTTTAAGCATAGTGAACGTGCTCCCTTTGTTTGGTATGGACAATCGAGGTGGTTATGGTGTGGTGCATAAGTTGTGGAGTGAAATATTTGATCTCATCCCAAACACCATTGGATTAGCAAGGAAGATACCCAAAACAAATGATAAACAAAAAACATGCAAACAAAATTTTATAAAAGTGTTGGTTTGCCCATGCAAACATCCAAGTGTCATCAAGTCAAGAAACTTGCTCTTATTAACCATTGAAATAAATAAAATTCATAAGCTCAATATACCAAGGTTTAATTTATGGAAACTTTCCAAAAAAACAAAAAGTAACCCTCATTGAAATATTTTACCATGTTTTCACCCAAGTATAATGCATTTTCAAGTTAACTATTAAGTGATTAAAAAAATTGACATGTTATATAAAAATGAGTTTAGTTATTAAGATAACAATAATGAAATTAATTGAAATTTTTAATTTGAAAATATTGGAAATTGGAATTAATACACCACCAAATGTATGTTCATTCACTTGTAAAAAAACCCATTTTTGCAACTTGTTTTATGCAACTAAAAGTGTCGTTTGCAATTATTTGGTCTCATAATAGTTGCAAACAACCCTTTTAATTACATTAAACAAGTGATAGTATGGGGTCTTTCTACTAATGATTGTAATTTGTTGTGTTTTTGGGTCTTCAATACCAAAGGAGTTATATTCTACTAACTTTGACTTCCAAAACAATATGCAACAAAGGTGAATCATACTGAGGGGGGGAGGGCAACACAACACATTACTTTTGAACACAATTATAATAAACCAAACACTATATAATACAATAAAAAGGTATTGAAGTTAGTTCAACATCAATTTCTTGCAGTACACAAATTGAAAGTAAAATCTTTAATTAATCAAGAATTTTTTTTTGAATCCATGCTTGAACAACTTATAACAATGGTATAATTAATTTGCAAACACTATTATAATTATTGGTTTTTTTAATTGGGTTTTTAATATAAAAAATCCAAAAATGATAGGCATAAAAAAAACCACCCTATCAATTTGAACAAGTCAATTTGGGACTTCCCAATGTGATTAAATAGTCAATTTGGACCTTGTCAATTTGATTGACAAAGTGATTGATTATTTGACTTATTGATAATGGATTATTTGACTACATCAAATGTATACTTAAATTATAATTATTTATACAATTATTTAAAAATTTAATAGGTAGGTAGTAAATAAGTTTAAGTAGGTCAAAAAAATGCACGTAGGTGCTAACCTAGCCTACCTAACCTCATCGAACTACTTTAGTATAACATACTTACTTTAGCGCTTTAAACATGTACATAAGTTGCAAGTATGAGGAATTGAACCCCAAACCTTCATTATGATAAACCAAATACTTACCAATGGACTACACTATCAAGGGTGTTCAAGTTTGTCAAGTTTTTTATTTTAGATATTTATTTCACATCACCAAACATAGTGGCTAAACATAAGCAACAACTGATCGATAAACTTAATGGTTAATCAAATGGTTAAATATAATAGATTAACCTAGTGATTTAATATAGTGGTTAATCAAATGGCTAAACTTAATAATTTAACCTAGTGGTTAAACACAATAGCTAAACATTAATTAAATCTAATGGTTAAATATAATGACTAAACTTTGGCTAAATATAGTGGTTAAACCTAGTTGATGAACCTAATGGTTGGACTTTGGTTAAATTTAATGCCTAAACATAATGACTAAACTTTGATTAAACATAGTACTCAAATCTAGTGGCCAAACATAATGATTAAACCCTAGCTAAACATAATGGTTAAACATGAGCTAAACCTAATGGTTGAATGTAGTGGTTAAACATAATAATTAAAATTTGGCTAAACATAGACTAAACCTAGTGGTTAAACATAGTGGTTAAACCTAAGTTAAGCCAAGTGGGTAAATCTAGTGGCTCAACCTAGGCTCTACCTAATGGTTAAATTTAACCTAAACTTAGTGGCCAAATCTAATGGCTCAACTTAGGTTAAACCTAATGCCAAATTTAGTGGTTAAACATAATGCCTACACCTAATGGTTAAATTTAAATTAAACCTACTAATTAAACTTTGGATAAACCTAATAGCTAAATCTAGTGGCTAAATATAGTGGCTAAACATAATGGCTACGCCTAGTGGTTAAACTTAGGTTGCTAAATGGGTGATGGGTAGGTAGGTGGGTAGGTAAGTAGGTAGGTTGTACAAAGGTGAAAAATATATAAGTAGGTAGGTAGGTAAATGGTAGGTGGGTGGGTGGGTAATAGGTAACACAAAAACACATTTTGGGTTTTGCAACTTACCTTTATGACTATGTATCAATTAGAAAAGACATTTGTGACTAGTGATTATTGAGTTGTTAAACACATGTCATTTCACCCATTTAATCACAAAAGACATATAATTGCAAATCCTAGTTGTCTTATCAACTAAGATTTTTTAATTTTCTTTTAATGTTGAAATTTCATATCATCATTGAACTTGGTTTGACATGTAAATAACATGCCATGTCAACTTAGTCATTTTATTCAACTAAGAATTACAAAAGACACTTTGATAGATGGATGACATGTGTCAAAAATCTATAAACACATGTTCAATTATGAATCATCACACATGAGTAAAAGTCAACCTCACGTAACCTAAGTAGTTTAGGTAACTAACTTAACCAAAAGTAAACCTAACTTAGGCTAGGTAGCGTAAGTTAAAAACAAACCTTGACCTCTTAACCTAGATAACCTAAACTAGCTTACTTAACCTAGGTTAAGTGTTAGGTACCATAAGTTGTAAGAATAAGGACTTGAACCCCTCACCTTCACATTAGGGTTCAAGTCTTCATCCATTGCACTACCACATTTTTTTATATTAACTCTAATAAACATAAAAGTATCAAGATCAATTTTTTTAACCTCAAATTAAGTTAAGCCATCCTAGGTTGACATAGGTCAACTTACCTACTAACTACCAACCTAGCCTAGGTTAATTTAGGCTAAACATAAATTAAGTTAGTTTAAACATGGCTAAATGCAATTACTTTAAGTAATGTTGGCTATAAATAATCTCATAAGCTAAACATGGTTAAACACCTTCAAACACAATTATTTAGGTTAAGCATGGTTTTTTCTGTTGATGAATAACTAAATTAATATAATTTATTTGTAGAATATTAATTTGGGCTAAACATGGTTAAATTAATATGAATGAAACCAAACATAATTTTTATGTTAAACATGGTTAAACAATGATAAATTAAGCTAAATTTGAATATTTAGGTTATATTAGACTAAATTTGGAAATTTTAAGATAATGTTTATTATCGAAACAATACATGGTTAAATCTAGCTACTTTTTGATAAAACTATAAATTAAATTAGGTTATTTAAACTAAATTTGGGTAAAATGATTGGTCCCATGCAATTGTCATTTTTTTTAGTCATTTTTATTAATTACTTGAACCATAAGGTTGGCCACTAATTGTTAAAGACATTTTTAATTGTTTCCTTAATTGTGTTGGACATTGTAGTTGCATGGGACAAGTTGTAAAAGACATGTTTTGGCATTATGAATATTTTTTACCAATCAATAAATCAAATTTTATTGAAATTAATGTCACAAGTCATTAGGTTAACTATTAATTATTAAAAACATTTTTAGTTGTTTCCTTAATAGTGTTGGACTTTATAGTTGTATATAAGACAAATCATATAAAACATGTTTTGACATTATGAACATTTTTTACCAATGAATAAATGTAATTTTATTGAAATTATTAACATGAATAGTTAGGTGATTACTAGTTGTGAAAAACATTTTTAGTCATTTTCTTAATTGTGTTAAACATTGTAGTTGCATAGGACAAGTTATAAAATACATGTTTTGGCATTATGAACACTTTTGACCAATCAATAAATGTAATTTTATTGAAATTAATTATGAATCACGAGGTTGACTACTAATTGTAACACCTTGTTGACACATGGCATGCCACATCATCATCATTATAAATTTATTGGTTATTTTGATTAAAGATCATTGGTCATATTGATTAAATGTTTCATTTAAGTAAAGACGATTTGTCATTTTACTTAAGGTTGTACAACTATATATATATAGTCAAATAAACCATTATAATCAATTTGATCGGTCAAAAAATACATGTGTCATTCAAGCCCCTTGCCTTTAGTCAAAATGTACATGTCCATTAATAAAAAATAAAAAATAAGCCAAAGTTTGAACCTTCACTACTAGGAGATGCGGGCCAAGTTCACCTTGTATTTCACTAGGATTTTGAGTGAACTCGGACAGATTCACTGTATGAAATCATGGTAAAACATGTTAACCCCTAGTGACCGGGGACCGGTCGAAAGGACAGGTCAATTAAGCTAATGAAACAAGATGACAAAAAGTGATGCCCAAATTTAGGTGGAAATTACACCTATTAGTTAAATCAACCTACAACACTAGTCAATTAAGAGGGTTTTTTCACCCATTGTCTGTGCATCAATTATG
>Ga0116228_10004093_pt1 | contig 12871 bp, 11 predicted proteins | sample S1TSphfallax_2_FD_89694 | JGI IMG/M metagenome (GOLD analysis project Ga0116228, IMG submission 89694) | Host-associated microbial communities from peat moss isolated from Minnesota, USA - S1T2_Fc - Sphagnum fallax MG | ecosystem: Host-associated > Plants > Peat moss > Unclassified | place... | reverse complement strand
TCTCTCTCTGTCTCTCTCTGTCTTTCTCTCTATGTGTGTGTGTGGATATGGAAATCATCACCAGCATACCCACCACCTGCATCACTTGGGATCATCATCAAGGGTGACACAAAACACATTCTTTTTGTGTAATGGCTGTGCCCCTCATTCTAGCCAGCAAACAAATTCAAACCAGCAACCAGTGAAAAGAGGAATTGTTTCCACCATGAAGTTCATCAGTAGGCTACTAGCAAAGGAATTTCTTAACTTTTTTTTTGAACTCTCATAGTCTTATTGTTCAGAGTAGGCTAAACACATTTGGCATGAACATTTTGTTCTCCTCTAAAAGCAAGCAAGCACTCCCAGAAATTTCTTTCTTCGTGTTAATTTGGTGGGTTCTACATATTCATAAATGTCCATTCCTTATACACTAAAAGAGGAATGATATTATACTTATTCTTTAAGACTTATTTCTTTAAGAGTGTGAAGGAAATTAAGTTATAGGCTAGGGAATAGTTTTGAGACACTTGGTTGGGCCCATCGATCGCACTAAGAGTCTCAACATTGTTGTGAATGTCTTCACAAATTTTTTAAAAATTATCTTTTGCAACTTGTTTTATGCAATTACAAATGTCTTATGAAACGAAAAAAATGTCGCATACAACTATTTCCTTCATAAAAAAATAAGGTGATCTGACGTTGGAGATTACCTTAGGGATCCCGAACCCTTTGTGAGCTTACATATAAGATCCCCACTACAAGAAGAATCGAGGAAATTGCATTGTGTAAGGTGCCTTCAAATTACACTATAAATCAAACCTCTCTAAAATGATGAAACCTTGCCAAACCTCTCTAAAAAAAAAAGGGTTATTAAGAGTGTGAGAGACACCTAACTTTTGTCTTGTGGATTTTTGCCTTTTACTATGTGGTGATGCTCATTGGGTGAGGAACATTCTCAAAATAAATAGGGGGCAAACTTTTGTTATGATCAGTGTTGTGTGTGTAAAATGTAAAACATGAAATGTGTAAGTGTAAAACTATATAAATTTACCTGTTTTATTTCAATGAATTCTTGCATAAATTTTCAATTTTTTTATTTTAAGAATCTCATTTTAATAATATGTAAAAGAATTGAAGCTAACTATTAGTATGTTTATCAAAAAAAAATTAAAAATTTAAATCAGCCATATGAATTTTTTTTACATTTCATAGTGATATGAAACCTCATGATAAAAAAAAAAAGGCAAGTGACAACCCAAATTTTATTTAATATAGAGGCATGATTAAATCAGTTACCCACATTCATATTTTGAGACAAACCTAACAAGTAGATGGGTAGACTTCAAAACAACCCATCAATTGGATGGGTGCACCCAAAATCTACACATGCAGGTCCATTAGCTTGGGACAATAATAAAGGGAACAAAAAGGCCACTATGACAGATGAATGATAAGTGATCAGGAAACAATTTTCTGTTGGGTTCCAGTTCCCTAACTAACTAACTAACCATGGTGTTTAGCTCAGTTACTTTCTTCTTCTTTTTCTACCTACCTACCTACAACCCACAAGCAGGTTGTTAGTTGGTAGGTAGTAAAAACAACCCTTACCTATGTATAAACCATCTATTTACCTAGAAATTACCTATTTTCTTACCTATCTCTCTCTATATGTGTGTGTGTGTGACCTATTTCTTACGGATTTGGTTACCATGGTGAAACCAAATATTACCTCAGTTGAGGTTCATCCACAACTGAGTAATAATGGACATCCAGTGGATGATGGTGTGAAGGGTCCATTCCATAGTACATAACTAACCTTGTACTCTTCTTATGTACTATAGAATGAGCCCTCTATGGCCCATTATTGCTTGGTAAGGGTTGGGTTTAGGGTTTAAGGTTTAGAAAAGTAAAAGGTCTTTTGCCGATTTTTTTTGCCTTGCCAGATTTATCACTTGTGTCATAGTTCAAAGTAAGGTAAAATAGAGGGCCTAGAATGAGGGGGGTATTTTAAGTCCTAGGGATGTGTAAGAGACCTCTTGTTGTAGGCATAATAAGGAGAGTCCTTAACCAATCTTAGGCTTTAATTGGGATTTATGATAATAATCAACATCCAATTAATTTGTGGGATATAACTTAACATTTAAACTTCATATGGATAGTTGCCCCTTATATTATTTCTACATCAACTCCTCCTAGCCAAATTTCAATATGTGTATATTGTAGGAGATGTGTTGTTTCTTCTCTCTCGCCCTTTTCATGTTGTATTTGCATTTCTCAAGCTCTTGAGCAACTTGAAGTGAAGATCTAGCAATCTCAACATCCCTTTTTTTGGCTATTTCCTTGTGCAACATATAGTGGAGTGTTAGAGGGTTGGGAACAATCAAGGCGTTCAAAAATTGTTAGAAAATAATTGTTTTCTTTGATTATGTGTAAATATTAGACACTCATTTTGGATGTGCATTTTTGACCATTTTGTGTCTCTCTCATCACAAGTAAAAAAATGGAACAATGTTATTTTCACCAACCTCATATGGATGCATTATTCTATTCACCCTTGAATTTTACCATCAATGACTCATGGTAGCTCCATCAAATTTGTCAAAAACATCAAAATTTGAAGGTAGCCCCTCTTAATTAGAAGAGTTGCATTTTCAATGATGGAGATTTTTCACTTCTCAATTTTTTTCTTTTTTAATAAATTTACCCAAAAAATTTAAGCTTCAAGCCCCTTACAACTCTACTTAGGCAAAAATTTAAATTTTTGACATTTTAGATTACTATGGGGTTATTATATGTTTGTAGCTCCCTCCTCTTGGTTCGGACTATTTTGATCAAATGTCAATTACAAGTTGACTTGTTAGTTGATATTGAATACCAACATTAATTTAGACTCTTGGTTTTAGCATTAGAATTAAAGAATTTTTTTGGGCGGTTTAATGCTTTCTCTTGACTTATTGGTAGTTGAGCCCAATGTTGGGCGGGTAAATATATTACCCTAATATACCTATGGGTATATAGCAAGGTGAATGTATACCCTATCCAAGTAGTGAATGGTTTTGATTATCTTTTTTTATCACCCTATTTTGTTAGTAATTTTTTTCAAATTTACCTTGTCTTTATTTTACTTGGCCAATATATGGTTGAGGATTACCTAGGGAGGATAATTGTTTTGAACTGGGTAGGTAGAGGGTATATGCCAAAATCATTATATCACATATATGCATTTTCATATATTGTAGTGCATGTGATTGTAAGGGGGGCTTTCAAGATTTTTGTGATATTGAGAATTTGGCAAAATTTTGGAAAATTTTAAAATTAGTCAGATTTATACTAGGAAAACAAAAATTCCAAAATTTCACCAACTTCTTTCCCAAAACAAAAAAGGTAGTGGTTCTAACAAATTTGTTTGATTTACCTTAGACTAACTATTGAATGTGTTTTTTTTTTTTCAATTCAGTTTTACTCATTGCATAAATTACCTTAGAAAAAACACTTGCCCATATCCTCTTTAAATTTTATTATTTTCCCATTATAAATGCTTCAAATACATTTTTTAACACTATCAATTGATTTGATTTTTTATTTATTTATAATTATAGGATGTTCATTGTTCATGTTTGGAATGCCAATTGCATACTTGTCTTTGTTCACTTTGAAATGTGCCACACTTGTGTAAGTTTATTCAGCCCTACATTTACCCTCTTGGTACCCATAAGGTATATAAAAGATAAATGATCAAATATTTACCCTTGCCCTTAACCTTGCAAATAAAGTAAATGTTCATCATTAACACTTTCCCAGAATTTATTTTTTTTTTTGCGAAGCCTTTATACCCTTACCGGGTTTGTTTTTTTTTTTTAAAGTGTGTTTACTTTTACTTAGCCAATATATTTGTTAAAATGTTCATTTATGCATATCCGGCTGAGATATATATTAAATTGGATTTACCCGCCCAACACTAGTTGAGAGTCAAGACCAGCATTTTAGTTAGTACCTCCATCAATTTTCAGGTTCTAGATTGACAAATTCTTTGGGTGATTTGCTTCTAGAAAAAACAAAGCCTATATTAAGCTACAAATTAAAAGATACCATATTATTTGGTAGTCCAAAAGGCTAAAATTGTGCAAGGGTTAGATATTTAGGTGTATAATAGATATGCTTTTGCCCAAGTAAATAATGTGCTATTGAAAGGTAGATTGCCAAGGTTCTATTCTTGGAGAGAAGAGAAGCCCAATTTGAACAACTTCTTGTTTCTCTAAAAAGCATTTAGAGAAATCTCCTAGCCTATTTGGAAGGCACCTTTGTATCCATGAATATCTCTCTTCAAAAAGATGAGAGGATCTTAGACCTAACTTACTCCTTGAAGTGTGGGAGAGAAATATTATGATTACATTTAAACCCTAAATAAATAAAAGAAAAACACCCAATAAGGAAACGAGAGAAAGAAAAATGAAAACACCAAAGTCCAAACAAAAGACAACACTCAAAAGCACAAAACACACAATGGAATGGGGGAGAGCCCCAAGGGGAGAAACCAAATAACCTTAAGACCTAAAGATTCATAGCTATAAGATTCCTCTCTTTTACACCTTGTGATTTAGGTATGTTTTAAGTTGATGATAACCGTATGTGTGTATATATATGTGTGTGTGTTTGTGTGCGTGTGTGTGTATTGTTAGTGCATGGGTGAGAGACATTTCCAAAATGCGGGGATAACTCTGCTCCTTTTGACAAGTTCAAAGATCAAAGGAGCAACAATCAAACTATGAAATGTTCCATGAAGGGGACCAACTGGCAAGGACGACATGGTGCTCGAACATCACACATGTTCAGTGTTTTCTTAGAGTTTACACCAACTGGCAACAACATGCTTACTTATGTCACAGACTAAAAGCCAAACATAGGATTTGTCCATTACACCAGTTGGCTGGTTCTTTTACCTTTATGAAGAACTTCCAGTTCTAAGAAAATTTATTACTTACAATTCCAGTTCTGGTCCCACACACCAGACTCTGAATTTTTCTAATATTTTAGAATTCAGAGAAATCTCCAGCTCTGATTTTTAGAAACAAATCTGAAGCAAAGAACCAGCAGTTTTCATGAAACAACCCAGTAAAGAACCAAGGGTTATCAGGACAATTTTTTTAATTTCTTCTTTCAAATTTTCAAGACGAATCGTTAAATATCAGAATCAGTTCTAATGAAAAAAATTTAAGAACCACGGTTATGAACCTAGAGAACCATCCTGCACACAGAAATACAAAACACAAATATCTTCCACAAAATCATATGTGAATTGAGGGTAACAAATCATTTGGAAAATGTTAAGACAAAGCTGCCCAAGCGGTAAGCTTTAGTAATTTCCCAAAATGGCCATTTATGAACAATTGCAAGGCTCTCTATCTATGCACATCTATTTGAATCATTTTTGCCCTGCAAAACTATATCCCCATCATGAGCTTTTCCACTTTGTATGTGTCCTGCAGACTCAATGTGAGAACTGTAGACAAGACACTCAGAGACCCAATAGAGAGAAAAAAAGAGTATGTTAAGAGTGCCCAAGATCGAAGTCCATTGTGTAATCATACTCAATTGTTGGAATCACAGAAGCAACAAACTTGAGAAAAATAAAAAGGTACCTGCAAAAAATGGGAGTCCCATGTTAAAGCACATTCCCCTGGAAAAAAACAAGTTTTGACAGACTCCATTGCAAAGAAAAGTAGTGTGTAGTAGAGTCTTTGAACTCATCACTGAAACCACTATCATAAATACTTTGTGAGTAGATTTTCAAAATCTACATAGCATGAAACCTAGCGGTCTGACACACATATAAATAATAATACTCCTGCCATGATATTGCACATGAAGAAATGAGATTCTTGAATGCATTACCATGACAAGTGACCTCTATTTCCAAAAGAACCAATGGGATGATGCAGCACCATAGCCAGCAACATGCTCTTTGCTCACACATATATCAACTAAGAGAAGAAAGTGAAAGGGGCAAGGGGACATTTGACACATACTTGTCAACTTCAGGATTCACACCACGGGACATGAGAACATCAATAATCTTCTTCATTACTGCACCATGGCGGCATGGATGTACTGATGCATGCTTCCCTGCCATGTGTGGGTGGTCCTCAATAGTCACCTACAGATGTGCAAATTTCAGGATTGCTCAAGCCAACCTTACCACTCTTACCAGTTTGAAATTGCGAGTTGCTGTCAATGAAAGTGTATGAGAATATAAACAAGGCTCTGCACCAGTAACACTACCCTGATATCTTGCTATCTGCCTGCATAAATACATGCAGTTGCATGCTGATACCATACTGGTTCCAAAAATTAGAGGTATGAGAGTATAATGTACCGTTTTACGAGCATGGTCTTGACTGACATCTTCCAACACAAGATCAGGTTGTAGTAAGTGGCGAGTCTGGATATCCAACACACAACCTGGTGAAAATCCCAAAGTCTATCTCTCTGACTATGCTAAATAGATACTCCATGGAGACAACTGAGACTACATAGAGGTTTTTGACACCTGCTGAAGCAACCAAAAATCAAATCCAAAATCTGCAGTTTATATTGGATAATAAACTGTTGGACATATAAATCATTTTTTAGCCAGTACATTAGAAATAGTTGCAGACCTCATCATAGCCAGTTAACCAGACTCGGGGAGTTTGATAGTATTTGTCATATCTGCTACCCACAATGACAGATTAGGCCCATGCACAGAAAGTCAACTTTCAGCAGTGTGAACAATATACACCACAGAGATGATGGAACCATTGGTCTGATGTCCCATGGCCAACAAGGAAAGTAGATAAAGACAACAACAGAAACATTCAGACTGCCAAATTAACGTCACACAATAGAATAATTAAGAAGAAATTTGATCCCCTGTGAACAGAAACTCATAACGATGGAAAGGAGAAGACAGAACTCACGTTATGCTGACATCATAAGTGCGAGTTCGGAGAATGTTGTCATCATCAGGTTCATAGGCTATAAAGTATGGTTGAAGGGTTGCCTGCTCAAAAGGCACTTCAGATTACATAGTCACTTCCAGAGATCTGCAAACTTGGCATCTTCATGCATTCACAGAAACGAAATCCTGCAGAAGAAATACTTGGGGGAAGAGGAGCTCCCAGAAACCTTTGACCACTTTCCAAGCTGGGTACTGAGAATGGCTCTAATAAGCAGACTACAGAACAGGAGCACATTATGCCATGCAGTCATATCTCCCAACAGGCAGTCACAAAACAGCTCTGCCCTACTTTCAGCATTTCCTTTCACTACATGTCCCTTGCCCTTACAGGGGGCGTTCGAAACCTTACCGCATCATTCTCCACCAAGTTGTCCGAGTCTTCACAATCCAACATGTCTGGAACATCACAGTCTTCATCATCCTGTGGGATCAAAGGTCTAATGTTGACCTTCACAGGCTCTTCAACATCCATGGATGCCACGCACTCTTCCCCCGAGCTTCCTACTGCACCCACTCTGTCTAGAATTAGTCTCAGTCAAGAAAACTAAAAACCTCCAAACACAACCTTCAACACTCAACAGAAGAAGAGACCCATTGATCATTCCAACTAGATCCATTGCGCCACACAAAACAAGAAAAAAATCCATGCATGTCAAATGAGCTTGACCTTATCAGCATCTCTTCTAAGAAGCCTCCAGGACCCTGTGGAAAATTTCCAGAACATTTTGAATACTGTTCAGTGAAAGAATCTTGTCTTTTAGAATAGCATGAGAATCCAGATCTCAAGATGGGAGCCTGATGCAATCATATTTCTACTCCAATAATATACCAGATTTGTTGTGCAGAACACAATCATACAATGAATGCCACCAATTATCACACGAACAGATTTGCAAGAATTCATTCACACATCATGCATAGTACTTTCCTTTTTCACCATCCCAGCAAACTTTTGTTGAGAACACCATTCCATACCTCTATCAATGCCATGGGTTGCTAGCCATCCACCACCATCATCATCATCATCAAGCAACACTTCATCTCCTGCAGCTTCATATTCTTCTTTCATAGTTGATGCTCTGTGCAAGCATGGAACTGTGTTGTGCTATTTTAGAGTCTTCTCTTCTCCCAACAACAGAAGCATTGTTAAAGTGTGCTGCAAGCTATATATATATGAGGTGCAGCATAGCTAGATTGAACACTCTGGATCTCAAAAGAGGTGCAATCACATTCACAACCCATATGCGGCTGATGGAAGCACTAGTGTAGAGGAGGTGCATCAGAAAAGTTTCCAGTACCATTTCGAGTGATGAGGAACTGTTTGTCTGCTGGAAGATAAGACTTTCGACTGCTTGGATCACCCATTTCCCTGACACAATATACCTCAAGACTGTGAAAAAGTGTACTTGAAAGAAATCGCATTCTACAACTAGTGTTCCACATGATTACTCTTGTTTAGGGAGCAATGTTTATATTTTAAGTCAAGACTAGCACTATCTGTGTTGGTGGCCATATTGTACAAGTTCACTGAGGATCTACCAGCTCTAACAATCAGACAAATAGAGTTGATAAGTGGACTCCTTGCTTTCATACACCATACTACAATGAAACTCAGGAAATTGGGTAGATATAACTGGTAGGGTAATTGCTCTGCTACTGTTATATTGTAATGGTTCACCAAAAAAAAACCACAGCAAATTCTACAAGCTGAGAGAAAACCAAAGAATGGCACACTATGAATGCACATGTTGTAGAAACCAAATGATATTAGAGGTTCAAGTCTGTTCATGGAAACTTATTGCCACCTTCTAAGAAGTGGTGTAGGAAATAACTGCCATGCCACAGTGGCTTTGCAAAAAGAGGGTATACGGTAGTGGGTGTAAGATGTAAGTACCAAGACCAAGTTGGGCATTTTGACACCAAGTTATCGCCTGCCTCAACAAATTCGTCAGGTGTAAGCACACCCTTCTCTTTGAAAGCTGACACGGTCCGGGGCCCTGTCATCCTCTCCACCGCCCCCTTAAGAGCCTCATGGAGCCTCTGTGACAGCACCATCTCTTGGGTGCTCTTGATTTGACTATTGTTCCTCTGGTATCTTTATTGTCGCCTGTACTTCAGTCTTTTGCCCTATCTTTTTGCCCCCATCTGCATAATACACTAATCAGAAAACCTATCAGATGTCACAAAAACTCTTTTGCAGTAAAGTGCTAACTAAAATTACATTAGAATATATTCTGTCCAATCTCAAAATTTTATCGACCTAAGGTAACATTATGCTTGTATAAATTTCAATAATTGATATATATGCCTCATACTAGCCAAAAACTAGCTTGGTATCCAATACCACAACCAAACTCAAATGAAAATTCTAAAAAATACCCAATACCTTGACCATGCTTGTATGAAAAAATTATAAAATACTAAGACCAAGGAAATACAGCCTCTCAACTCTCTCTCTGTCAATTTTCTTGTCACAAATCTTATACTTGTTTGCGACTAGTATGAATTACAAAATGGACTCAGTGGGCCTTTGCTCATATTTCATGTAAAGGAAATTAGCAGATTTCCACCTTTCAGCATACTTCTGAAAAATTTTCACTTTAGTTTCAAATCAAATGGCTTCCAACACCTTCTGGCCTCATATCATGAACCCTGCAATTTTCAAAAAAATTGCAGACTTCTGCTGAATTTCTTATGGCCTTAATATAAAGTTGCTTCCCAAACCTCCTGGCTTTTCAACAAAGATTTCACAAACCCTAAAAGCTGCCAAACAAACACCCTAGCAAAAATTGTGGTGTGCAGATAGGAGTAAATTCCACTGAAATTCTTAGGCCGTGATGCTCCGCCCTTTCACTAAATATTTCACACAAAAACCCCTTCCCAGAACTTCAAGTCTACTCAAAACATTTCAAAATCCCTAAAGTTGCAAAACAGATAGAAATCCTTACCACAGCTTTTCAGCCTACAGAAAGCAAAGTTCTACTCATTCATCAGAGCCTCGTTGCCCTTACCTTTTCAGTAGTGTTTTCTAACACAAACATCCCTTGCCACACTTCGTCTCCTCGTCAAGATCTCACAAACCCTAGAGCTGAGAAACAAACAGAAAAGCATTCAACAAATTGCAAAAAAGACCCGATTTCCAAAACACGACGGTAGGACTTTCATATGGAAAGTAGAAATTACCTTCCCACACCTTCTTGCCAGACCTTTTGAGAATCCTCAGAAACCCTAAATCTGCTGCTCCTGCTGCAGCAAAACGGGAACCGTCCTTACCGCAAATTGCACGGCGAATTTTTCAAAACAAAAGCTGAAAAATAGGGTTCCACTAGAAGTAGACGACGACTTCCATACACTGAATTCATTTCCAACTCCGTTCTCGGACTTCATCAACTCATTTCCCCAGAAAACACCCGACTGAAACAAAAGCAGAAATTCTTACCAGAAATTGAAGTCTGCACATCAAAACTGTCACTTAATGCATCAAATCTCGTTGCTGTGGAGCTTCTCGCCCCTATCAAAAATTCGTTTCGCATACGCCAGTCATCCCGAATGCTTTCGCAAATTCCGTGAACGGCAACTGCAAGTGAAGTGTGCGCATTGCTGCAGCAGTAAAAGCTTGAGAAACCCTAAAACCATGGCACAGTGTGAAAAGAGCATGAAGGAACTGGACAGATTCGAGGTTGTCTTTTCGGAGTGCGCTTTCATAGAGTAGACATTCATCCATAGACTCTACAGATATGGATGACTATCAACGAATGTGGATGAAATTCATCCATGAGTGTCAAAAACCATTCATTTGCTCCAAAATGGCTTTCATCTAAGTGGTATTTTGTGAACCACATTATCATTAAAATAGTATGGAACACTACTCATTCATTTATGTGGATGAAATCAATGCATATTAGAAAGGTCATAATTTAGATCATTAAACATGTTTCAATTGCATGAAAGAATCAAAGTTTTTTGAGGATTTAAAATTGGTTTAAACTACTTTTAAAAGGATGGCTTCTTCATTTGGTTTATTAATGATCAAATTCTTACATGAAATATTTTCATCTCTCTCTATAAATATAAGTTTCCTTCAATAGCTTAACACCTAATTTTTCACACAATAAGGATCAAGTTTCAATAACTTAACACCTAATTTTTCACACAATAATGATCAAGTTTCTAGTTGATGGCTTGCCATTTATTCATTTGCAAGTTGCACATTGTGTGGTTTGTCACTAGAGGCTATTTGAAAAGTAACTACAATTTGGATTAAGATGGTATTACACTTGTAACATAATTTCATCACATTTTGTTTGAGTTCAGTATTGGTTCTTTTGGAAATGGGTTTCTACTATAACTTCAATATGGGTCAAGAGATAGAGGTGAATTCAAGGAGCTCAATTTTGAGTATGAAGGATGAACAACAAAAGATGAATCTAGGCCAAGACTCCATTGATTAAGTGGGCAAGCCAAATCCCAAAATCCACATGAAATACAAAATGACATGTTTGCATAGATTTCAAGCTATTCATTTTTGCAAGATGAACATTTCTTGGAACTTAAATACCCAACAAGACTACTCCAATGAATGGAACTTGAAGAAAGATCTACATAATTACACAATAATCTAAGAAATTACAACCAATTTTTGACAACCTTAAATTCAACAATTATTTATGTTGATTGTCACCTAAAAATGAATCATCACCTTTCATAACCCATGGTTACTTTCTAGTTGAGATAGATTTACCAAGAATGTTGCCCCAACTTTTTTTTTGTTGCTTTGCCTTGGGACACCATGGAAGCTTCTACTTAGAGCCTTAACTTTCTATGTGTTTTCCCATCTTACAAAGTGATTCACTAAAAGTTAGAGCTTTACTAAATGGGGTTTCTTATATGAGATTAGCCAACAACCCTTACTTTCCATTCTAAATTTGAATTAGATGTGGGGTATTTCCTTTTTGGAAAGAGTATCAAAATTGCTTGTTTCCTCGATTTATATCATTGGTGCACCTTTCTACACCATCATAAGTTCCTTGATTGTTATTTAGAGTTGTCAAGGGCAATGTTGTCTCTACGAGACACCCAAGGGTTTTATAGGTTAAAACATGGTTTGTTATTCAACAAAAATTGATAAAATGCAAAAATCCAAAACTTGAACCCATTGAACATGGCCACAATAACCATGTAAATGTAACCTTGTATAAGGGTGACATCATTGACATCATTACCATCATTAGCTTTTGGTTTTTCATGTTGCATAAAAGGTGGGGCCTTTACAATTGTGCAAAATAAAAGATATAATATAAACAACATTGCCAAACTTACATGTTCAAAAGATCCTTTTGAAAACATACATGAAAAAGTAAGTAAATATAAATAGTGAATTTATCAATGAATTTACATGAGTTTGATAATCTATAGTCCACCTATATAAGACTCATTATACTAAAATTTGTGAACCCTATATGCAAATTTATCAAATTTCATAAGTTTCACAAAGGAAAAACCCAAATAGCTCTTGCATGTAGGATTCATAGTTGTTCGAACATGATAACAATCAATAAACAATTATAAAAAAATTATGACACTTAACATCAAATTCAATAACAATTGTTTCAAACATGCGTACATCAACCACTAGAAGAAAACTATGTATTTTCAACTATTGTTTGTAACTAAATTTTAGTCGCAAGAGACATTTCGCAACTAAAATCCCTATAGTCGCCTAAAACAAGTCGCATGTGATAAATTAGTCACAAATGACAAAAGGTATTGTCTAAAAAAAAAGTCAACAAATACATTTCATCCTTTGACTACATTGTATACGTATTGTCACATGCGACTAAGATGCAACTATTTTGGTAACAATTAAGGGCAAATGATGTGTTGCCACGTGTTTTA
>Ga0116228_10004092_pt1 | contig 12875 bp, 5 predicted proteins | sample S1TSphfallax_2_FD_89694 | JGI IMG/M metagenome (GOLD analysis project Ga0116228, IMG submission 89694) | Host-associated microbial communities from peat moss isolated from Minnesota, USA - S1T2_Fc - Sphagnum fallax MG | ecosystem: Host-associated > Plants > Peat moss > Unclassified | place: USA... | reverse complement strand
TATAATCATCATGTTGTACAATTGGTAGAATTGATGTAAAGTTGGTAGAAATTACTAAAGTATTTGCAAAAACAATTAGGTTTTCATTCATTAATGGATGCACAATCTATAATGAATGATAACTGTTCATTTTCCCTTTATTTTTCTATTTAAGTAAATAACAATCACAAATTGTAGTCAAAATTTTGACTTAAAATTTTTTTTTGCTTTATTTTAATTGCATTCATGACTACAAACAGTTGTGATTATAATGACACATAAGACTAACATAATTATCGTTGCAAAATTAGTCAATTTGGACATTAGCTACACCATTGTCATAAACATAGGGTCAAAATGGAGAAGCATTCTTCTAGTGAGGAAAAAATTCTTACAACTTTATGTAATTACAAATCCTATCACAACTTTAAGTAGAAGAAATATCAAGCATTTCTATGCTTCCAATTTTTTTCCATCAAGCAAAACACATGACAACATTAAGATGTGAAAAATAACCAATGATACACATAACTTGCCACCATAAATGCCAATTAGATCTTGTGGATGTGATGAAGATACAAAAAAGTTTGCCATGCAATTTTTAGGACTAATCATATTCCGATAAATGAAGAATGCAATATGCAAAGGTTTTTTTTTCATTTGTTGGACAAATTTTTAATTTTCAGTCTTTAAATAATTTATTTGAACTTAGAATGAACAAGAAGATGGTCATTTACAAGCCAAAATACAAGGTAAATTAATCTTCATTGATGAATAATTGTTCCATGAAGAATTTCAAGTGTGCGACAAAAGGGAGGTTGATCCACTTACTATAAGCAAGGTAGTTGCTGCAAATTTGCTTGGGAAAATTGTTGAATATGTTGATGCCTATTTGCATACAAAACACTAGGTTGTGATCAAGATGTGAGACCCATACAAATTGTGGTTTTTCATCATTGGACAAGCAATCTATAAAAGGGAAAAAATCACCTATTTCAACAACTGGATTGTTGTTACATTGACCAATGTAAAATAAAGTATTCTTGTCAATTGGTGTTCCATTATGCTTACTCAACATGGAATTAGAATGATGGGACCAAACATCAAAAGAAGATTACTACATGTAATGCATAGGAGACCAAAAAGATTAGTATGTTTTACATGGACCCTATAGTTGACGTGCTATTTTGAAAATGGTTTCTATTAGATGTAGAGCTAACCAAAGTTACCGATTAGGCTATTTGGCACCCATAGTTTAACGAGGAGCAAATGATAGAAGGGGAGACATAATGTATGCAACTTATACTTGTTGAATGTTTTAAAACATAGGAAAATCCACATGAGGATGAGCAAGATGATGCAACTATAAAGATTATTATTGAACAAATCATGTAGTGCATGTGAATTTCAATCACTTGAGTACCTATGTCTCCACCAAAAGCTTGAATACTTGTTCATTCTATTGTAACTCAATTAACATTAATAATGTGAACAATTTCATTAAAGGTTTTGATTAAACCTACCTATAAACGAGCACATACGTGAATCGTATAAAATACAATTCCATCTACAACTATATATGACCTAACTATGTCATAGGCATGATGATCATTAATTGTTGAACAAAACCCTTTAATTAATAATGTTGCTACAAGGGTGAAAGCACACTATGGGGGGGCCACTTTGGGCACTTTCATGATGTATATAATATATAATTTTGCAAAACATGTTGCATTTAATTATGGGTTTCACTTTTGATGTTTGGGTTTGATATTTTTATTTTCAAAAAGTTAATGATATATAATATCATTGGAAAAAGAATAAATAAATAAAGAATAATGGGTGTATTTATGGTATGTGCAGTATAATAAAGTTTGCTTCTATTTTTGGATTGCATTAGGTTTGGGTTTGAATCAACCAAAAACTGTTTGAAATGAAATTTTTTAAAATGACCCACTTTGCATATTTTGTTTTCTTCCATTTGAAAGTGATAGTTTGTCAAAATGTTAATTTATCACATACTTATGGTCATCACCCCCAAAACACCCATTTGTGGTATGATAATTATCAAACTCCTCACATGGTTCACAAATTTATTCCAATCATATGGAACCATAATATTCAATAGATACTACAAATTTTATAGAGATTAAAAATCATTTCAATTATTTTTTGAGTATATTTTCATTTTTTAATATGTTGTAACATTTTTTTAGCACAAATATATTCTAACATCACATCATATTCAATTGAAAAGTGTATTTTTTTTCGAATTTGACTTATTTGGATTTTCACCTACCATAATATGCAAAACACATTGTGAAAATCCTTCATAATAATGACATGGTTGAAGTTCAAACATGGAACCCCTAAAAAACAAATAATGTGACAACAATTTTGGCCCCCCTATATAGTGTGCTTTCACCCACAACTTTACCTATTGTCTTTAAGATTAGCATTGCAAATCTAATGTGCCTAATTTTATACCTTTTGGTTTGATATGTGCCTCAATTCATAATATTAGCAATTAACATTATTTGAACATCTTTTTGAATTTGTTACATTTCCAAAGCTCATAGATATTAAGGCTAGCAAATTTTGTTAAACAATTTCATAGTAGAACATGATAGTTAAATTAACAATATTTTTTTTTAAATGAAATGAAAAGCTTGATGGCAAGATTTACTGGATTAATGTTTATACAAAAAGATAAAAAGATAATGAAAAACAATTATTTAAACTAGAAAAAAAGTTTGAATGTTAAACAATAAAAACATTCAAAATGCATGATAAGTTAAAATGAGTATGATGTGTAACTATTAAGGTTAAGATGGAGAGTGTGAAGACTTGTGTTTAAACCTAGGAATCTAACTATTGGGAGACCCATGAGCAACTAAAAAAACTTGAAATTGAAACAAAACAATTCAAGTCTAAGGTGGAAAAAATATTGTTTGGGTTCAATGAAAAGATTTGGAGATCAAGAATTTACACATTGTGCTTCTTGATTGATAACACTAGGAAATAAATGAATCCTCTTTTGCTTAAAAAAAATGTTTTACAAATCAACTTAAACAACTTATGGATTTATAGTTGGATTATGATCAATATTGTGAACAAGTAAAACAATTATAAAACACTCCATTAATGATTATAGTACATTGAATGAAGGAGGATGACAAATTGCGATTAAATCAAACATTGTCTAATGTCCACATTCAAGTGTTTATCTAAAACCTTAAAGATTGGAATTGTGGCGAGACAAGGTTTAGGGCGTAATGTAGATTATGATTCTCGAGGCATTCAATGCTTGAAATGCCCATAAATAGTTGTACATCTATGAAATGGAGTCATATGTTGTGCATATCTAGATCATGTGTATGTACCACCAACAATGAGTTTTTTTCTCAAAGTCCAATTCAAGAAAAATGGTTTGAATATGTAGATGTAGTGTCAAGTGAAATCCAATGTGGAGTACTAATTGTTGCCACTAATTCAAAAATCTAAAAGTTAGTTGACTTTGAAATACCATTATTTAAACCACAAATCTTATCTTTGAATGCTCGTATTAGATTTGGACCTAAGGTCAAATTTATTTCAACTACTCATGAATATGAAGTTTTATTTGAACATATCATATAACTAATTGTACGTATTATGGATCTTACAAATGTGATTCGTATAATTACAAATGTTTAGTTTTCTCCAAATCTGAAATTGTGTATGGATTTCAAGGACAAAATGTAGATTATATGGGGGGTAAATGTTAAAGGGTGGTTTTGATGTATGGTAACATCTATAATAATAAGGCTTGTAGTAGATTTGTAATAATTTTCTGGTGACCTTCTGCAACAAATAAGATCTATAATTATCTTTGGATATGTAGTTTATTAGAAGATGTACAATTAAAAATTATGTATAGTACTAGTAACTTTTACTAGTTATAATTTTGATTTTTAATAGTCTAATTTATTGGTTAGATTTATTAGTCATTATTTTTGAACTTTTGAGCATGAAGTTTAAATAGGATTTGCATTAGAGTTTTGCACGTAACTTGAGTTTTGAAATTGAATATCAACAAGTTTTTTTTTTTTTTGGCAAGAATAATATATTCATTTTGAATTGGATGTGCACATACATATTTGTATTTTGTCAATTTTGTCACACATAAAAAATATACATATAAGATATTTCATAGGTTGTAGAATTTGAAATTTGTGTATAATTAAGATCTATAAATGGAAGCATAGAAAAATACTTTTTTTTTCCAAATGACCTCATGGATGACATGGTAATGGGCGTGCTAGTTTGGATTTGCCATGTTCATAATGTGTAAACATGGCATGACCATATAATTTAGGGTGGTATGCTTGTTGCACCATAATTGTTTTTTTTTTTTTTGTGCAACTTGCAAATAAAATCAAAATACAATTATCAAAATCATTTATATTTAGTGCATATTCTAATCATAAAGGGGCATTTTTTGTACTTGTTTTGTGATTATAATGGACCTTTAGATGTGCTAAATTTTATTTATAAATGCATCATTATTTTGTAGAAAATATGCAATTTACTTGCAAAAAGACACATAGTTGGATGACAATAAGGTTTCTGTAGACAACCTACCTACTTATGTACCCACAACCTACATATAATATGCCTCTTTACAATTACTTATGTACCTATCACCAACCCATCTATCACCAAAGTTGAACCTACTTATATACCTACATGTTTAAAGGTTCTACGCACCTAAATTTGGCACATATAGTACATAACAAGCCATTTCACCCATGGAGGGACTAAAATTAACACCATAGTAAGCACAAACACCACACTATAAGGATGACCTAGTCCACATGTTTGCAATATTTTTAAATTTGACTAATTTTTTTAGTTCACCTACTTAAATAAAACATGTTTATTTTTGGAAAGAGACAAATAGACAAAAAGAAATTCCCTTTAGTTATTTCAAACAAGTAAACATAGTTATGTTAGTCATTGTACTCACAATGCTAACATCAAAGACATGGTTTTATAACATTGATCTACTATAAATCAATCAATTTATAGTATTGATCTATAAATTATGAAATTGAAGCATGGAATTTTTTTGTCATCCATGTTTTTTGTTTGTTAAATAACAAACGATATAGGGTGATTCAAAACCAAAAAATCATGAATCTTTAACATGACATTTTTGAAATAATTTTGACAATGCAAAAGATGTTTAAATTTTTTGATGTTTATGTTTGGGGGAAAATAGTCATATTTTCCATATACTAATTAATTATAAACTTTGTAAATGTGATAGGATGTAAATATCTTGAACAAATATATATAAATTCCACAAAAAAAAGGTCCAAAAGGACTTCATAAATTGTCTTCATGTTTTGGTGTTTAAAAAAATCCTTATACTTTCATGTCATTTCAAAATTGGGTTGGAAACCTCCATTTTCAATTTCTCATCACATTTATGTTTTTTGAAGATTAGTAAATGAGACCATCATTATAAAATTTGAAAATTATGAATCCATGTGCACATTCTTTGTGTATTGTTACATTGCAAGCCATAAAATTAAATAGTCTTTCATTTCAAACGTATATATTATTTTTATTTGGTTCATTTCTTTCAAAGGTAAATGTATTTATAATCATTACATTGAATCCTTCTAATATAATTATAATAACAAAATTTATGCACCATACACTTTAACTTAAAGAAGTAAAAACTATATCATTACATGATTTTATGCACATTGTAGTCTACAACTACCTTCTTGTTTACCCATAATGGGCCTTGCCTCATATTCTTCCAATAATTGTGCATGTAACAATGGCCTCTAAACATGTACAAACTAGGAATGAATTTTCTAGCTAAATTGACTCATGCAAGGACTAACCTCCATTCACACGGTGCCATTCAAATTAGCCCATGCACAAATGTCAATAGTTTTTTGCAAGAACCTTTCCCCCACTATTATGGCTAGCTTGGAATTAATCACAATTCCAAATGTGATATGGAGGATAATTGTATTTCTCATACAATTCTTTCAAGTTGTGCAATAAAATTGTCATTGTTCAATGTTTTTGCACAACTATCTTGAAATCCTTGGACCAATTGTGGTGATAGATCTAGATGCTCCTTCTTGAACCAACACCAAGAATACCATTGGTGAATGGAGTAGGTTGCTCCTACATTATTTTAACAACTTTGAATTTTAGCTACTGAACACTAACCTAGGCATGACCCATCTCTTGCATTTTGAGAACCCAACTCACAACTTCTTCCTCATCTATTGAAAGGACTCTTGTTAGTCTTGGCTTTTTACTTTTCACTTTTTCCATTGAAATGATTTTTCAACAAAGAAACCTTGCATATTTGAATTATTCATTAATTCTATCTACTACCATGTCATGCATGTACAAGTTTTTGAGAATAAGCATTCAAATTCTCAATGAGGAAATTACTAGTGTTGTGAGGGTATCTAGTTTGAAAGGCAAAAATCGGTTGTTCAAGGTTAGGTTCTTGTAAGCCAGACCCAAGTTAACATCAACTTGTTACAACTAGCACAATAACTTGACCATGGAAAAAATGTTTTGCTAGATTTAAAATCGGAATCATGAAAAAATATTTTTGAAAACAAGGTAAGGATATACATGTAAAAAGTTGACTTTTTCCAAAAGTTAATAAGTAGACCAAATTTTATAATTAGTCATTAATTATTAATTAGTTGTTCAACTTTATATTTACATATAACCCTATTTTAATTTGTCCTAAAACTTTGTACTCACATAAACTTTAGCATTGGGGACTGTGTAGTATGTACATGAAATAAGACCCAATTCAGAGGTTTTTCATGGGTCCAAAGGTTTTTGAATTTGAAAAAATGTGATAGAACTGGAACCGATAAGTTCAAAATTTGGAAGAACTTGGTTCAAACCTATGCCCAGAAAATTGTCACATAAATTTTTAAATGTTAGTATTAAACCAAAGGTTCTCTCAAAAAGGAAGAACCAGACAACAAGTTGGAAATTACCTATAGCCATCATCCTAATTTCAATATACTCTATCCATCACCAATAAATATAAAACTATTAATCCCCACTTAGTTGTGCAATTGTCATCTTTATATGTAATTATAATTTACATTTGCAATGTCTATGATAGTTCCATGCAATAACTAGTGAACTTATGCATATAATATATAGTCCAAATCACAAAAATAAGGGGTTTCCATACAACATGGAAATAAGTAGGCACATGGAAATCAAGTAAGATACCTCTTCCAATTTTCTTGAATCTTAATCAAAGAGTTGTAATGGGCTTGTCCACTTTTAGAGTTTAGACTTCCCCATTGGAGACCAACCTTTTAGTCACATTGTTGATTATTACGACTTGAGTGACCCGACCCCCATGACTGCACCAATTATGTTTGGGATGAAATTGTTCTCATCCCAATTACCAAACCTAGTGTAGTAAAAAAGGTCGAATTAAAATTTTCTTTTGCCTACCCTTTAACCTTTAAACTTTTTTTATACCCTTATACCTACCATGTTCACCCACCGATGTTTTTTTCCCAAATGTTTAAAAACCCTAAACCCCAAACCCACCATAGGTTGTTATCATTATTGTCACGATCTATTGCTTTGGCTACTGCATGGGAACACTTTAAGGTGAAGCAGGCATTACGAGGTGAAGTTGTGCATGGGAAAAGTGGGGGAGTAACGTTGTTGTGGAGAAAATGAGGAGCATTGCTATGGAGGAGTGAAGAGCATTGATGTTGTTGTTGTGAGGGGGAGTGGGAGAACACTATTGCATAGTGGAACGTTGCTATGGGAAGAGTGTTGTTGAAATAAAGGTTCTACATCTATTTTTTTCTTTTCTTACACAACTATAAAAGTTATTATTCTTTTTTTGTTTTCTTGCAAAGTTGCAAACAAAGAAAAGGACTATGAGCAGCTAGTTGTCATTTTTTTTTTAATAAGGTTGCAATCTTCTTTTTTGTGCTCCAAAATAAGATGACAATAACGAGCAATCGGTTGTCATATTTTTAAAAAAAAAGATAATCTAAAAGAAGATGACAACGACAAGCATTTCCTTCTTCTTTTTACTTATTCTATAAAAAGATGACAACGACAAACATTACCTTTGTCATTTTCTTTTTCTTCTTACTTTGCTCTATAAGAAGATGACAATGGTAAACATTATTCTTATTTGCTGCAAAAGAAGACGATGATGATGAGCATAGCCATTGTCATTTTTATTTTCTTTTTAGTTTGTTCCAAAAAGAAGAAGACAACGACATCAATGTTCACCGTCATTGTCATCATCTTTTTTTTAGTTTGTTTTAGAAAAAGACAACAATAGTCTTTTTCTTCTTAGTTTGTTCTAAAAAAAATAAAATGACAATGGCGATGTTCATTGTTATCTTTTTTTCTTTTTACTTTGGTCCATTCGCCCCCACCAAAAAAAACATTGCCCGGTTCTTAATCCCAAGTATGTTGCTTTTGATTTTGATTACATTATAAAAAAAAATTTAAATTAAAAATAAAATAAAATTGCAATCGACAACTTGCAAGTAGGGAGGCGTGGAGCTCCATAAATTAAATTTTTTTCACCATCTCTACATTCAAATCTTCCATCACCTCTTTGGAGTTCTGAGTCTTCATTCTCCCATGCAGTAGGTGAAATTGCTCATTTCACAACTCTTTCTAAGCTAATTATGCAAGGATTCAATAGTCTTACATTTTCTAATGACATTGTAAAACTAATTCTTTTCTTGCATTATTAATGTAGGTAGTCATTTTACAAGTCTCATGAGAGTTCATCTTGGAGTTGCAGGGTCAAAGCTAGTTGTTGGAATTCAAGCTTCTTATCTGCATACTTGTTGTTCAAATTGTTAACATTTTGAAGTTTTTAGCTTCTTACCCTAGTTGGTAATTTTTCATTTGTTTTGGTGTTGTTGCAAGTGATGTTGAACCACTATTGAAACATTGAGTTAGCTTGCTTCTATTGTAGATGTGAATAATTTCAAAGGGGAATTTCTATTGTGGTTGCTTAAATTATTTGAATTTTCAACAACATAAATCATTTAAAAATCAATATTTCCCACATTTTGAATCCAAATCCAAATTTTGTTGCTAAATAATACTTTCATCTAAGAAGGTTAACACATTTTGTGGACATGATAAAACATTTAAACAATACCTTCATGAATGTAGGTTGAAGTTCATCATTAAATTATCAACTATGCAATATTTTCATTATCCTTATCTTGAAATAGTCACACAATAACTTTTTAAAAATTTATATTTGAATATTTATATATAAATAAATTGCCCACTTGCATGAAATAACCCTTTGGTGCATAAACTGATTTTTCTATGTAGGTATTACAAACTTTTGATCTTTTATTGTCAATGGTTGGGTTCTTCATAAAAACCTTGAAATTACAATACCCACATCATTAACCATCCCATGTTTAGGGTGCAATTTGGCCACCAATGACCCAATCAATAAAAAAATTCATTTTGATTAGTTTTGGCATATATTAAATTATTTCTGATTTTTCTAAATTATTTTATTTTATTTATTACTTGTGCTGAAATTTTAATAATTATTATAAAATTAAAATTTGAAATATTCAATTGTTGGGTTTGAACTTGAGACCTATCAATCCTTGAACTTAAGAATGTAATAATTGAGACACATTTAGATTTAGATTGTCCCACAAAAAAATAAAATCATGTTTATTATTTTGTATAAAAATTACTTGTTGAAAATTTCAGAATTGAAAAATAAACTTTGAAAGTTAAGATTTGAGATTTAATTAGTTATTCAACGATTTATTGTTGAATCTCTTCAAGTATTACAATTCTAGCCCATTTGGAGAGCAATATGTAAGCTGTGCATATTTACTTGTTCAAACTTAGTTTCACTTTATTTAAAAATTGTACTTTATCCACAATATTACATATAAGCCATTTTTTTCCTATTAATGGAGATGTTGTTAGGGTGCCTTTCCATTAGCCTGTTGTGATCACAATTGCACAACAACAATTTGTTTTCCAATTTTGTAATGCAGCCACAATAGTGAACATTCCTTAACAAATTTTGCCTTAGTTGGCACTTGAACAAAAATGAAGTGTATGTTCTTTTTTTAAAATGATGTGCTTTCAGTGTGAATGAAATTCTAAGTTTTGGATTTTTGTCATTATCAACTTTTTACATAGTGATGATGGAGAACTTTTCATCATTGTTTATTTTTCAATTTGGTCATCGTTGTAAATGATTTCAAAAGGACATGTGATGGAGTGTAGGATTGTTTGTTGTTTGTATGTAATGTAGGGTTTATCTCAACAAAGTTACTAATGGTGGAGAATGGAATGACATTGATGAAGCTTTTGAAATTGGACAATACCATGGAGGATTTAAGGCAAAAGAAGGAAGTGGTTTGGAGAAGAAAAACTAATTAATATATCAAATTGTTTGTGATGGGAAAGATCTTTCAATTGCATTTGTAGTTGTTGAAATTTTCTTTCGTTGCACCAATAGGTATGTAATGACAATAGCGAAATGTATTGAATAAGCTTTCTATGAGGAGTTGATGTTGAGAAATGATGAAAAATTCAGGTGGTCTAAGTTGTAGTTAGATGAACATGTAGAATGACAAGGAACAATGCATTTATTTGAGTGACATTCAGTGAGCTAAGAATAAATGTGTGGGTAGTTTATGTTGGGTTGTTAAATATGAAAAACCCTCTTTGGGTATCCTACGGTTAGTGCATTTTGTGCATGAAAGCTAGACTCAACACATGTTCTCTAAGACAAACCTTTTATTCTTGGTTTGTGCTAACATATTTGCACATGCCTTTAATGGTTTTGGACAAAACTTCATATTTTATCACATTGGTGGAACATGTAATGTCTAGTTTTGAAGGTTTAGTGGGTTTAAGGGTTCAACATTTCCTTTGGGAATTGATACATTATAACTTAAATTTATGCATTGCATTGTAGGGATGGGATTAGTAGCTCAAAAGACCAAATGAACATGGAGAAGTTTGATTTTTGGCTAGACTTCAAGAAAGCTTGTGTGGTAGCGTTTTTAGGACTAGCATACATAGATATGATGCTAGTGTTGCAAATATTTATCAAGTGATGTTGAACATGAATAACCTATGGTTGGACATAGCAAAATGTATAATTTGATATGTTTTGTTTTCTTTGGTTACTCAAGAAAAGATATATGGGCTCAATGCTGAATTTTAATGTTCATTTTTTTTAATCTTGCTATCACAAAGTGGGTTTTGGTTTGGTTTATTTATTAGTGATAATATAATAATTATATTTATATATTTAAGCATGGTTACAAGCACACTATTATAGATGACCATTAAAATAAATAGTCATGAGACAAGACTATGGTGACATATTCTCCCAAAAAATTATATTTAGGCAAAATTCAGTGATTATTTTATGAAAAAAAGTTAATTTGATTCAAAAGGGAATTAAGGCAGAATCTCCCATCATCAAACATGTACCTATCATTGAACAAGTTTCAATATTTTCCTCGTTTCTTAACCAAATTGAGGGATTTTGGTGTCATTGGATGCACAAATTGGAAGGCTGCAAAAACAATTCGAGAATCAGCAGTAGAAGAACAATCTAAAAAATAGAGGAAGAGGATGAATGATGGTTTGCTTCAATTTTTTTGAAAAGAATAGCTCTAGTCCCTTTTCTAATTCCAACTCCATATCTTTTTCATTTTTAGTCCGTCTTAAGTGATTTAAAATGTCATGGGTGCACCAACTAAAGCTTTACTTTAAAAAATTATATTCCAAAGGCAAAGATGCAATGATCAAAGATTTTATGTTCAAAATCCTAAATTGTTTTAATTCACCCATCATTGAACATTGAATCATGCTTATATCAAACAACCCCATCTTTTCCCCATTCCTTTACAAAATTGAGCAAATTTTGTGGTGTTGAAAGTGTTAGGTGGAAAGTTACAAATGTTTTTTCAACTTCAAAAGCAAAGGAACAATGTGTGAAGATTCAACCTCCTTTGATTTCTTAAATGTTCATTCATCAACCTATCTACCTAGTGTCATCATTTGACAATTCACCAAAAAGGAAAAACAAAAAAATACTAGCACACATTAGGTTATGATCACAATAACGTAATGGAAACCCATTGAAATGGAACCATGTTCTTACTACATGGACATGCACTTTCTAGGAAGATTTAGCCAAATATGGTTATAAACCATAAATAAAGTACAAATCTTTAATCATCCTTCTATAGTTTTTGCTACACAATGAAAACCAAATGTTTGACAACCCAAAAAATTAGTGACAATCAACTTTGATTTTCATTATGGATTCATTTGAACTTTTTTTTGGAATTTTTTTTTCCCACATGACTCATATGCATGCCTTTTATTCACCATCAAAATTTTACCATAAATGGAGCACAGCATCTTATTCCAAGTCTCCAAATACTTGGAATTTTGAAATTTATCTGAAACTAGAACATCTAAACTTTGAACACTGACAATTTTCAATTTCTCATCCAAATCTCTCTTTTTTACTAAGACATTCAGCTTGAAATCCTCTATAACTTCATCAAGTCAAAAATTAAAATTTCAATGTTTTGCATGATTTTTAGGCACATTTGTGAAGCTGGTTCATTTTTGGATTGGAACTATTTTGGTCAAATGTCGATTAAGGCTTAAATGTTAGGAATCTTAGGAACATTTCATGCATAGAGAACTTTCTAGTGAACTTAAAAAGAACATATGTTCCCATAAAAATGAGAAATGTCACCTTCTACTAATTCACAGCTCACACATCTCCACATTTAGTCAATGCTTGACTTGTAAAGCTGTGAACTCTG
>Ga0116228_10004090_pt1 | contig 12878 bp, 8 predicted proteins | sample S1TSphfallax_2_FD_89694 | JGI IMG/M metagenome (GOLD analysis project Ga0116228, IMG submission 89694) | Host-associated microbial communities from peat moss isolated from Minnesota, USA - S1T2_Fc - Sphagnum fallax MG | ecosystem: Host-associated > Plants > Peat moss > Unclassified | place: USA... | reverse complement strand
TTCAAACAAATGATATGCATGAGGGTTTGAGCATGTTATCTCACACTTGATATCATTAGAGCTATGGTATCATGTGTCTCTGCTCATCCCTGCTTGAGGTCCAGACTCCACAACCCAGACACAGCTTCTTCCTCAATAACGACTCACAAATGGAAATCTAAACACCTGTGGCAGGGATGAATGTATACAAGCGTCAGACTTTTCACATAAGTACCAAAGATGGTTCCAGGACACACTCAGATTACAAAGCTCAATTCATAATACAATATGCAATGCTGCAGTTTGCTAAACATAAACTGATCACATTCATGCTGTTAGTGGTGACATGGTCTTCTGCTTACATCAAAGTGTGCATTTGCAACTCCCTGACCAATATGTGTTTGTCCAATTTCAAAAAGAAATTGGACAAAAGCCCATTCAGGCTACCAACTTCCGCATTACCAAATCTTTCTCAAATGTGGACACATTTTGAATAATGTTGGTAGCATCTACCATGAGCAACCTAGTAGTTGTTGAAAGCAAAACCACTTGCAAGGTGGGTGCTCTCAGACTTAACCACAAAAGGCTATGGGTGGCAGTTTTGTTGCTCACAATGCAGGCATTAAATTGCCTACTATGATTTCCTTGGGTGAAATCGCCAGCATTGATACAAGATGCTGATCCTGGACAAGTGGTCATTTTGTGTCTTAATCAAGAATGACTTTGTGTCTGTGGAAGCAATTAACAAGATATTACTGAAACTTGTTGGACTGAAAATATCATTTGCAGTGGAGATGATCCACATTTTGCTCAACTTGATGATCAGTGGATTTCTGGCTAGATTCGTTGGTGTGCACAGGCACGGAGGTGGGTGGGAGAAAGTTTGCCAAATTCTGCTACACAAGTGTGGCTAGGTGTCTTGTCACCCTCAAGACTCTTTTTCTCCTTTCAGAGAGTTAGAAAGTGAGGGATAAGCTAGGGCCTGTTGGGATAAGACGAGCCATGAATTTACCCTGTTAAAGACATGGAGGGCTTGTTGCTCAAGTCATGGGTTGCAAATCTCTTTGCAACATATGAGTCTCACAAGAGGGGGGAACAAAGCCTTGGCTGATGATGAAATCTCAAACACACCCTGCACATTCCATAACATGGAACAGCATATGAATCATGCACAAAACAGTGAGTGACATACCCCAAGTCACTTCAACCAAGTCATGTTCAACTCACAGTTGTTTCCATTACAGAGGTGCAAGGAAAGATGGAGCACAACTAAGCTGGAACTGGCATCAGATGTTTGCAAGAACAAAATCTGTGAACAAAACCCAACAGAAGCTTGAATTTTAAGTCTTCATGGAAACCAAAGGCTCTGAAAGAAGCAAACCACAAAATCCTTCTCTACAGAAATGCATCACAGTACCTTGAGCTTGGGTTTTGGCACATAGCAGTTTGGCCTTTATGTTTGTTGATCTTTGCACTTGCAAGTCTTGACAAACATGGAACAAGTTACTGTCCTAACTTGTTTCTAATCCTTCACCAATTGTTTTTGGAATGCCCTCAAATGGAGTCACTCATATGCTCCTGATCTGAATGCTTCAGCATTGAGGGAGGCATTTGAACTCCAGGCAAAGGATAAAGCAACAAGAAGACTCAAGGACTCAATTCAGGATACATCTCCAGATCTCAAGGAGCATACAACAGAGTGTCAAGAGAAGATGCGGCATACTAAGTGCGTTTGACAAAATTCACTAATCAGGAACCAGTGCACATGGATCACTGCCAGCAGTCAGTAGCACCATGCCCTGTTCAAGGAATTTCAAGTGCAAGCACGGTGGTCTTCTTGAACAAGTAGCAGTAGATAGCAGATTGTGCTCCGCTCCAAAGATCTTCTGAGCCACTGCTCACATTTCTACTGTGGCCATTTCCTACACAACACTTCCCAGAATCTTTGTTGCTTACTATTGACAGCAACTTCCAACAAGGCCCAGCAGCTGTCAATTCTGAAACTTATGTTCAGGAGTCAGTACACTCATGAAAGGCACTGTTACCTGCATGCACCAGCTTGACTGCAAAAACTCGTGCAAGTTTGCTGCAGAGACAAAAGAAAACTGTGTTTTGATCATCAGAAGGAATTTTACTTGCAGAAAGTATGCAATCAAACCTCCAACAGTTCATGGTTTCAAAAAGCTCTGTAACATTTGCTTGCTTGCTAACTTGCGGGCAGGCAGGCAGAAATGCAAAATGTACATCAATCACAGCACAAAAAAAGGATTGATTCCCAGAGCAATCATGTAACCACAGGCTGGAACAGAACTGCAAGTTCCACAGCTCTGCTCCCAGAAGAAAACAGTTTCAGAGCTTGAAGGAAACCAATTTCAAATTATTATGGATCCAACAGATTGATGATTCCGAGCAACCATTCAAAAGAAGCCTCCAGCAGAGAACTTGTTGCTTTGTGAAGAGGAGCTAAAAGATATTGCAAATCCATGAAGAAAACACCTACCTAAGAATGAGGGGGCTCTGAGAAGAAGATTTCAGCTCAGAGAAGAATCCAAGAGCCGAAAGCAAAGTCTGCAGCTGTTGAGTATTATCTGAGACATTTCAACACCAAGGGAAGGTTCTCAAATTTCTATACCATTCAGCAAAACAAAGACTACAAGTTCAAGAAATTTATGTACGCCACCTCCATGCCCTGAATACCACTCCCAATAGTTTCTATTCAGAACCTCAATTCTCTCTTTGTTGCAGCAGTTTTCAGTGTTGACCAATAAGTCTTTCATGTTGGGATCACTAAGCTGTTTTGATTGCACGCAGCCTTGGGATCCCTGCAAAGCATACTGAGTAATAAACAGACAGTACCACCCTCAAGAAGCTTTAAATTGTGTAGATTCTTCCAAGTTGCCATGTTATCCCACAAGAAGCTTATTGGGTAGAAATGTCACTAGTACAGCAATGGCCAATGACTTCAATGGAAGTCACACAGCTTCCAACAACACACCCAGAAATTCATTTGCAAATGGGTCTCTCTTCCAGAATCAAGGTCGTATCCTCCACCTCCTCCCTTCACTCTGAGCACTTCCCTTCCTCATATATTACACCCTAAGTGGCCTGTGGAGAAAAGCTTAGTTTAGTTCCAAACCCCTGTCAATTCCTTTGTCACACTCCCTGCTATGGACCGGTGCCTCTTGTACAGAGGTGAAGAATCAAAACCATTTTGAACACTTCCTGTAGGCCTTCTCAACTTCTGGAATACAGATGGGTTCAATGTGCTATCATCATCATCACCTGTCCCAGGCACACCTGAGCCATTTGGCTCCTCATGTTGAAAGTGGGTGGATCTTGACTGCAAAAATTGATGAATCTGCCTGTCAGGATCCAATCTGTAGCTCAGTGCCTCATGCTCCAACACCTTGTCTCTCTGGTCTCTGGCCTGCGCATTGGATGACAGGATCAAAGGGCTCGCTTTGCTGCTTGGTCGTGAGAGGCTACTGGACCATGGGCTGGTCTTACTGCTCCTAGAACTGTGCTTCCCAGCTTCTGCTTTGGATGTATATGGGGAGGATGATGCTGACTGTGTGTGGAGAACACACTTGAGCCTCCCAGGACTCTCCTCTGGAAACCAAGCAGCCTCATCCTTCATCTTGGAGTTGGAAGAGAAGCGGCTCCACTTGCTGCTGGATCTAGATAGTGTTTTGGACCATGGGCTAGGTTTAATGCTACCAGTTGCTTGCTTAGAATCAAGTGGAGGTGAAGCTACCTGTGGCTTTTGAAGAGACATGGAACGGCTGATGCGGGTCTTGAAAATGTTGGGCATTGAGATCGGGTCATCAGATTGCACCTGCATTCGTGGGCTAGAGAGAGAAAACAACCTCCAAGGGGAGGCCTTGTTACTGGATTGGGGGAGAGATTGCTTAGCATCAAGAGCACAACAAGATCTAATGTTGTGATTATGATTTTGACAACTTCCTTCCAAAGTCCTTCCATAACCCACACATTGATCTCCTTCAAACCCAGATCTTCTTGGACTCTCCTCTACAACCATTGTATCAAAACTGATACCTCGACTTTGCTCAATATCATGTTCTTGGGAAAATTCTTGAAAAGCAATAGGGATGCAAACTGCTCTTGATTCCTTGTTGCTACTTGTTTGGATTGAATTCACACCACTCACTGATTTCCGGCTTAACAGAGATGCTCTGCTGCTCCAAGGGCTAACCCTGCTGCCAACAGAGGTTCTCTTAGGGCGACTAGGGTCAGTAGCAACTACAGATGGTTGCTGGGCAGAGATGCCCAGGTGGTCACCATTGATAGCTGCAAGCTTTCCCCTTGTTTCATGCTCTGGCTTCAGATGAGAAGGAGAAGGACCATTGTCGCCTTTTTCTGATTTCCAGAACATTCCCCAGGCATTCTTCAAAGCACTGATGTGGGAAACTGCTGATTTCCATGAACTTTTGGCTCTTGCACTTGAAGTTGGGGCCTGACTGTTTGGTTTTCTCTCGCTGAAAGAATAGTGAAAGTTCTGCACATTGGAAGCTCTTGCTGATTCTTGTTCTCCCCTCCCTCCCTCAAAATTAATGGCATGTAATCCTTTCAAGCCATACCTTGTTATTTTTGACGGCATGCGATTGTCACCCACATGTGATGATATTTTCTTGGCCTCCCCATCACATGCTGACTTCGAACGCCGCAGATGCACAAGAGGAAAGTGACTCTCACCTTCTTTCCTTCTGCCACCATTTGCTATCCTCTTTGAATCAAGCTTCTCTTCAAATGCATCAGAAGAGTTGTCTTCATCTGCTCCCTGAGATGCCACTAGCTTGATAAGTGACTCCCGCAGACACCATGCACACACTCCTTCGCCTTTTTTTCTTGGGTGCCACTTGCACCCACCCTTCCAATCTCCCTTCTCCATCTCCACACTCAAGTCTCTAACTCCTCCTCACCATCTCCCTGTCATCCCCACATCCCAAGTGCACACTCAGAACATCTCCCTTCTCTCCTAACACAAAATCCAAATCACTCCATCCTCTCCATCTTGCAAACTACCTTGCACCAGAGACTCCACCTCACTTGTGCTCATTTTTGAGACTAGTGCTACTACTCCAATGTCCCCTAATTGCTTTTGCCTTTATGGGTGTCAACAAGCTTAAGAAGTGAATCTGATCCATTTAAAGCACTGTGCAGAGCAGCAAGGTGCCACAGTCCAAAGTAAACAAAAAAAAATTTAATTCAACTCCAAATCTGCCAAAGACTTGCACAACTTATAGAAAGAGAACTGGATATAGCTTCAAATGCCACATTGCTTCAAAAGAGAATGAGTATTGAAATTCCAACAAGAAAAGACAAAGCTGTTCAAAACCATGTCCTCAGATCCCAGAAAAATGCAGGGAGAGCAGAAGATTGAGAGAGAGAAAAAAAGGGTAGGATGCTGTCTGAAGGGAAGTCAAAACTAAGAGAAACTCCAAGATGGAATGCTCAACATTCCAAGCCATCAAACATGTGGAGAAAAACTCTTCAGATCCAAAAAGAGGGCGAAAAGCCCACAATTGACAAGATGGTGCAATGGCAAGACAATGCTGTGGCAGCTACCAAAGCACTGAATTCAACATTTAGAAACTTGCACAAGAGAAAGAAATTCAACACCAAGTCACTCTCTCTCTCTCTCTCTCTCTCTCTCTCTCTCTCTCTCTCTCTCTCTCAGAAAGATTCTCACTAAACAAAAGAGGAGGTCCAAGCCCAAAAAGGAGCCTCACATTCCGAAGATCATCCATCCATCTCCACACACATACAAGAAAACGGAATGCAAAAAATAACACAACAACAAAAATGAGGGTTATGTATCCATCCATCCATCACTCTTGAAGAGGCTCTTACTTGTGTCAATCAATTGCCTGTCGTCTCCATCTGCAAACCCTAATTCCATGGGGCATTCGACTGGTGGGGGGTTCGGAGAGAGCCAACAGCCAACAATCGTATGAAGAACCAACGAAAGACGAACAGTGGTGAGCGAGTCAGCCGCAGCATTAGCAGCAGCAATGTCTGATGCGGGGGATTACAAATTGCCTGTGAACGGACTGATGAACCGACTGGCTCTTAAAGCAAAGCTTGTTGGAGATGAAAAACAACAAGGAAGACGATGAGGAGCGGGAGGAGGAAGCAAAGAAACAAACTAAGCGACGCAAGCAGCGAGTCACACTAACTTCCCACCGACCGACCACCGGTTAGCCATCATCCTTACAGCATCGTCTCTGCTTGCACGACAATCTCTGTCAAGACTTCCCTCAAGACCGGGTCCAAAAGCTTCTGACATAAACGCTAGTGTACAGCAGTGGCGAACCTCTCTCTCTCTCCCGAGTCCCTCGTCATGGAATCACGCCTGAAAGTCTGGCTGCTGCGCCCCACCCGCTCCCCCACCGACTCTGTCCGTCGGGCAACAGCAGCAGCAGCAACAGCAAACAAACAACAACTGTTGCCGCTGCTGCTGCACCTGCTGCAGTAGCAGAGAATCTTTCTTTTGCTTTCTTTTAGGGTTTCACTCTTCTTTCCCACTTCTTCTCTTTGTGGGAAGGCCCTCTCTTGAACAATATTCTGCCCGTGCCCGGATCTAACGGTCAGTGGGTAAGTTCTTTTTCTTTTTCTTGTTTTTCTCTTTCTTGCTCTAGGTGGAGATTTGACCATCAGACCTCCCCCCGGCCCCCACCAAATTCCCAAATTTTCAAATTAAAATTAAAATTTAGGGTTTTGGGCAATGTGTATCATTTTGAGTGATTTAAAATGTTATAGGAACTGCCCATTATCGATCACTACCCTACCACTGATCGCTTCTTTAGATCTTCATCATCTATGCTTCATTTTGAGTGATTTAAAATGTTATGAAAGCACTACCTCAAGCTTTAGAAATCATCTTGGAAGTCCAAATGAAAAGGAGGAATAAAAAAATAACAAGTAAAAATAAAAGCTTTTCAACTCACAAAATGCATTTTTCTTTTTTTTTCTTTGGACCCCTCTTATTTTCAAAGCTTCTAACTTGCTCATTTCTTGTTCATTTTAAACGATTTAAAATGTTATAGGAATGCCACCTGAAATTCTACAAATCATCTTTGAACTCTCATGACAACAGAACAATATACAAGGAATTTTTTGGGTGTTCAGAAACCGACTTTTATAGTGCTCGGTGGTTTTTTTTTTTGAGTTCTTGACTCGTTTTATTTTGTGGGGCCAAAACTTTCTTATTTCTAATCCATTTTCAACGATTATTAATATGTCAGATGCGCCAAGAGGAGGGGGGGTTCAAGTTTTGTTTGGACACCAGAAACAACAGAGGCCTCCCCTTGGTTCAACTCCAATGTATGTAAGCTGAAAAGTTAGGCGATAGTGAAGCACATTTGTTTCAATTTTGTGAACTTGGGGTCCAAGACTCCAAAGAAGTGCTTCTATTGGGAAGTGCCCAATGTTCCAAAAAAAATTGGTGATGGGCCAATCAATGTGGTCCCTTTCAAAAAAATCAAAAACAAAAAATGTGAGCACACCCATGAACTAATTAATATGAATCACACTACGGATTATACATTGAAAATTAACTATCTGACCATTGTTGGATTCCTGGGTACGGAGTGTTTTTTTTAATCTCTTGGGTGGGAATAATTGGTTTTGGATGGGTTAGGTTGCACGAAGATCTTCTCTGACTACTGGATCTTGGCTACCCCTAATTGATGTCTTATGTGACAAACAAATTTTTTTTCGTTTTGTCATGGTTTGCACCATTACACAAACATCTGATTGTTGGATCTCTAGTTGTGACGACTTGTTTGTTGGCCTTGCCTACCAAGGCAAGGATATTGTGTTTAGATTCATTATAGAATATAGTAGCTTAAGGGATTTTTATAGGCCCCTAGGTAATAGTAATAGGTCTATTTTTATATGAGGATTTTTGAAAAATGATATTTTGGCTTGTGTTGAAACTTGAGATGTTATAATATCTTGAAGGATTTTGGTTTCTTTCAGAGGATTTTTTGAAGATTATATTTTTGCATGGTGAAATACTTGAGTTTCCGTAATTCCTCTTTTGCTTGAAGATACTTTTTGATTTAAATGGCAAGGCCACAGTGTGACACACACCTTGTTTTTGTGGCCACAAGTCATTCTGCCAAAATCACTCTCACTCCTAAACCTTTTGAGGGAGGACGTTAAATTAGCAAAATGGGTCCTTATTAAGGACCCCCTCATTATTGTTTTTTCTTTTCTTTTTTTCCCTTAGAAAAAGATGGATGATGCTCAGACACAAATCTTGAGTCCTATTCTGCCTCCTAGTCTCCACTACATGACCACACTATGTTAGAATAAGACACAAAATTTGTGTCTGGGCAACACCAAGATGTGTATGGTCATCACTACACACATCTCGGTTGGACAATTAGGCAACTGGGGGAAAAAAGAAGTAGAGAGTACTTTTTGTATTGTCTACAATAAGGATCCATTCCTTCCCTTTTAGGGGTCAAAATAAAATGAAAAAAACTCACAAAAATTCAATAACAGACCGATGGCCAGAACCATGGTAGGGGAGACAAAAAGGGAAGGCCAAAAAAGGCCAAAAGATGCATAGTTCGTGGGAACCAAGAAAAGGATAAAGTTAATCCTTCTCGTGGTAGGAAGCTGTTTCGCTCAAGGCCCTTTTAATGTTACCTGCATGCAAATCGTAAGATCTAATAGTAATGGGAGGTCCAGAACAAGCATCACCCGCCAACATAATCTTCCTTTTTATAGCAAAGGCTAAAAACACGTTAAAAAACAAGACTAACATGCTGCCTGAAAAATTGAATGCAAAAAAACAAGGATAAATGACCTTCTAATTGTCTACCATGGAAAATACGAGCTCACTCTCTAATGAAACGATATGTATCACACCCACGTGCGCCATGCACTTCCATGGCCATCAAAATAAAGTGGTGCCCCTCGTGAAGCCCTCTATACTTGCGAATTTTAACAATGGTGTTAAATTTCACAACTGCACATATTTGTTGACTAATGACATTCGAAGCCACCATCTCCCACGTTGGGTCTATAACCACCACATTGGCAACAAAGACTTAGTCCTCTTGGGTCATATAAAGATTGGTTTATAATGAAACTCCTAACATAAGGGCGCACCACTGCTCTCTCCATACATCATGCCCATTCTCTTGAATGAAGGCATACATGACGTCTTGGATGGTGTCATGTGTGGCTATCCACTGACATTCAAACGGGCAAAAAAATAAATGTGTGCCAATTTTTTCCAATTTGTGTCCACACTCACACTTCAAAAAATAAAATGTTGAAGGTTGAATCAAACCAAAATGAAAATGCAATGTTGAGGTGAAAGTAGAGTGTGCAATGTGAAACAAATAAATAGAAGGCCTAGTAACCAACCATAGCCCTACCCCTTGCCTGAACAAAAACAAATGCAAGTTCTAAATCATGAGGAAATGGAGTCGTCTTCCAAAATAAACCTAAGGGATGTGTCATGGTAGATGTCCATCAAAGATGCCTATAGATGTAAGATGTTAGAAATTTCTAGACTCTAAAATACAAGGTGCATTTGCCTAGCTACAAAGGAAGGTCATCTCACGCTACACATAAACATGACTGAAACAAGTGTGGGCCCCCATTAACCTTAAAAACATACTCTTCCAAAACAGGTTTATTGAAAATATGAAACCTAGAGCACAAATATAGAGCCATTAAAACCCAACTCCCTAGGAAAGCAAATGGGGCATAATCCTCCATAGAAAAAAGGCTTATGCCATCAGAGGATATCGATAATTGAGCTTGACACCTCACTAAGGGGCCCAGAAAATACTCCCACACTCCTAGACCCACAATGTCCCCACAAACTTGCATAACTCTTGTGTCAAAACTTGCCAAAAATATACGAAGGAAGAAGGAAGTACTGCCCATGTGAAATAAGAACATTGATGAACTGCACTTAAGGACAAAATGCCCAAAGCAACTTAGGTGTTTCCCAGGAAAAGAAGATCATTGATATGTGCCACATCCTAAAATAAAGCCTTGTCCAAAAAATGCGTGGCAAAGTCTTGAGAACCCATTGGCACACCCAATATGTGTAAACCATTTGTGACCAAAATGTAGCCTTAAAAAAAATTTATGCCTAGAGAAATCCTTGATGGACTCCAAAACTTGCATTTTGACATTTTGACCCTAAACCCAACTAAGGCTAATTGGGTCAAAAGGTGGTCAAAGGCATGGGTAATCTCACTCATAGGCTCCACGATGTGAGTATTGTCCGTTAAAGATGGAAAGATGTAGCTTGGGGCTCACATGATGATTTTTAGGAAAGTTTGATAATGGGCCAAAACAAATAAAAGACCTTTTAGGGGGTCACCCTACCATCGTGCCTAAAGATGATTCAATAATGGTAACCCCCTCCACATGTTGCCCATGCTAGTAATAAAGAAAAAAATGAACACCATAAAACAACTTGGTAAGGTGACAATGTTCACCAAAGGCCCCCTCAACACACAAGTCCTTAAAAATAGCAATTCAACAAATGGTATTAAAGGTGTTTTTGACATCGACCTACATCACAACCCAATCAGGGTGTAGGTCGAAGAGGGTTTGGATGCCAAAAATAATGGCCTCACAACTTCTAAAGGTCAATACTCCAAATTGATGGGGGGACAGGTTTCCCTAAAATAGCCATTGAAATTGTAAATTGATGGAGCGATTGATAAATTGAAAAAACACTTCACCTACAATAATAAGACAAAGACCATTAGAATGCATTTTGCAAATGCTAACAATCTATTAGCCCCTAGCACTAGGGCCACTAACTTAAAGATATCCCCACAACCAACAGTAGTAGTAGCTTAGAATAATTCTTAAAACCCCGTGGATGGGTTTTTTAATATGAAAAATCCCAATAAATGTTCATATATCGTCCTATAAAACCCACCAGAACATAAATAGGGAACATTAACTAAGGTTTGGGCAAACAAATTCCTATCCAAAACAAAGGGGTGTTCGGGGTGATAATTAAAAATAGGTGGAGGGACAAGGTCTGAAGCAAGGATGTGCAGCTAGTGCAAGGCAACAATGGTGTCCTCTAAAGGAATAGTTGATGTCATGGGTTGGAAAGTTCCAATAATGCGATTGTACTCACTGGCTCTGTCTAAAGTTGTACATCAACAAAAATGAGTGGTCGAAGAATCTTTCGACGAGTGTTGGAAATAGGGCGTAGATAAGGCATGTGAAAACTCATCCTAAAAAAAATATCAATTGCCCGCGATAAACCTCCTAAGGTGAGTAGAAACCTCTCGTTAACCTGAATGACCTCCTTGAATATAACGCAAACACTAATGGGGTAACAAGAGGAAAATGAACCATGTTAATTTGTTCATCAAGTCTCGAACAATTCGATCAAAGGGTAAATGAAAAGCTTGTTTGACTACATCATGGATGGTTTGAAGGATCCTATGAAACAAACAAATGCACACAAAACAAGGTTCAAATAGCCCCAAATGGAGTGAAACTGAGCTCGAAACCAACCCTAAGAGACAAGAGAAATAGAACCAATGAGAAGCACAAGAAGGGAGGACATTTGCAAAGTTAAAACAACTTGACTAGCTCAAAAAAACTAAACTAGCAAGAAGGTGAGCACTCTGGACATGCCTCAAAAGGCCACCTAAAATGTAAAGGCTAAAACAATGAGGACAAAGGGTATTTCGAATTGACAGGGGACACAATGAGGGAGCCATACTAAAATTTTAAAATTTTAATTAAATTTAAGAAAAAAACTACACCCAAAACCCTATGGAAACAAACCCCAATGGAGCCCTTTAAAAAAAAAAGACAAAAGAAAACCCTAAAAATAAATTTTAAAAATGAAAAAAAAATGGAAGGACATTGGTGGTGACCCATTAATTACATGGTTGTCAAATGAAGCTTTCATAGAAACGTATTCATCCTTCATTTGGGCTTTCTATTGCTATGCATTACCAATAAAATTTAATGATCCCCCACCCCCCCCAAGGCCTAGGGTAAATTGAAAAATTGGTATGTGGAAAGTTGGTTATAAATTATAACTTTCCATTTTTATTTTTCATTTATTTATTTATTGAATTATGATATTCTTGCTTAGATTTTGGAATGTAGGGTAGTGTTGAATATATTGGGAATGAAAAGACATATTCAATTATTTATGGAGTTTGTAAATGTGTTCACATTTGTGATAAAAATGTATTGAAGTTTTTTGGCATTAATTCCAAATGCAATATCTATTGCATATGCTATTGTGAAAACACCACATGATGAACTAGCTACTTGTTATTTGAACAAGTTATGAACATTTATAAGTTTGCATAATAGTTTAATTGTTTCATTTGGCAAATTTGTATTATTGGCATTTTTAATCATGTATTGTAGAATGCAAACTAGGAGTGAATTTGTGCATTTTTTATTACAATCCAATAATTGTTGTTCATGAATGTGTTGAAAACATTTATGTACAAATCTACATGTATTTCCTATGACTGCATATGTATGTTGTACATATTTTAATAATTGTAATTTTTGAATATATAACATTTGCATAGTGGTTCCTAAATGTTGGTCATTTAAACATCCATTCAAGTCAAAAATATACTTTCATTTGATTTTGTTTATTGGAGGTCTTCATGCCAATATTTAATGGTCTCATAATCATTGGGATCATTATCTGAATCACTAAATATTTCAATATTTTGGTCAATTTTGATGTGAAAAAGTTTAGTTTGGGTGTTGCCAAGTGTATCATTTTAATTCACATTTTTGGGGGGAAATAGGTTTTGTTATCTCCAATTAGCCCTTTTTGAACTTGGTTTTACATATGTCTTTGATAGATATATATTTTAATATTATGAGTCCAT
>Ga0116228_10004089_pt1 | contig 12878 bp, 9 predicted proteins | sample S1TSphfallax_2_FD_89694 | JGI IMG/M metagenome (GOLD analysis project Ga0116228, IMG submission 89694) | Host-associated microbial communities from peat moss isolated from Minnesota, USA - S1T2_Fc - Sphagnum fallax MG | ecosystem: Host-associated > Plants > Peat moss > Unclassified | place: USA... | reverse complement strand
GCTCGCGTTGAAGTTCCACTTTTTCGTTTTCGCACGGTACGGCGCGAAGATTTCCTGGAAGAGCGCTTTCGTCTGGCTCGCGTGCAAGAAGTGTTCCTGATCGGGAGCCTTTTCGTACGGATAACCGGGCGAGATCATCATGCCGTCGACGCCGAGCTCGTTCGTCGCGAAATCGAAGAACGCTTGAACGTCCTCGGGCTTCGCGTCGTTGAAGATCGTCGTGTTCGTCGTGACGCGGAATCCGCGCGCCTTCGCCGCTTTGATCGCCTTGACCGCGATGTCGAACACGCCGTCGCGCGCGACCGCTTTGTCGTGCGCCGGCTGGAGGCCGTCGAGGTGAACGGAAAACGAAAGATATTCGGAGGGCGTGAACTTGTCGAGGCTCTGCTCGAGGCGCAGCGCGTTCGTGCAGAGGTACACGAATTTCTTGCGCGCGACGAGACCCTTGACGATCACGTCGATGTCGGGGTGCAACAGCGGCTCGCCGCCCGGAATCGCGACGACGGGCGCGCCACATTCGTCGACGGCCTTGAAGCACTCTTCGACCGAAAGATGGCGTCGCAATACCTCGACCGGATGTTGGATCTTCCCGCATCCCGAACACGCGAGATTGCAGCGGAAGAGCGGTTCGAGCATCAGGGTCAGCGCGAACTTCTTGCGTCCGAGCAACTTTTGCTTGACGACGTATCCGCCGATTTTCGCCGCTTGTTTGAGCGTGACTGCCATAGTGTGGTGACGTATCTCCGTTTCAGTGTGGCGCGACGTAGCCGTTATCGGCAAACCATCGTACCGCCGCGCGAATCGCCCCATCGATTGGTCTTGGTGCGATCCCGAGTTCCTTGCGTGCTTTCGACGCGTCGTAGTACATAGACTCCCCGCTCATCTTCACGCCGTCGAGGGGAACCGTCGGCGTCCGTCCGAGCTTCGAGAGAACGCGCTCCTCCGTCCATGCGACGGCCAGGGGCAGCCACATCGGAACGGTGACGCGCGGCGCCGGGCGGCCCGTCAAAGATCCCACGCGCTCCAACAGGTCGCGTAAGCGAAGGTTTTCGCCCCCGAGGATATATCGTTCGCCGGTGCGTCCTTTGTCGTACGCGGCGAGGTGTCCGAGCGCGACGTCCTCCACGTCGACGATGTTGAGGCCCGTGTCGACCATCGCCCACATCCCGCCGCGCATGAAGCGGACGAAGATCTCACCCGTGGGCGTCGGCTTGCGATCCCACGGCCCGACGGGTGTGGTCGGATTGACGATCACCACGTCCTGGCCGGCTGCCGCAGCGTCCGTGGCCTCGCGCTCCGCGAAGTACTTCGACCGCTTGTAGGCGCCGATGAGATCCTCGGGCGCACTCTGGTGCGTCTCATCGGCGACCTCGCCGTGACGCACGCCGATCGCGGCGACCGAGCTCGTGTACACCGTGCGACCGGCTCCCGCGGCTCGTGCTGCCGCGAGCACGTTGCGCGTGCCTTCGACGTTGCTGCGAACGAGCGCGTCGTAATCCGCGCGGTACAGACTATAGTGCGCCGCGCAGTGGAAGACGGCGTCGACCGCGCCGATCGTTCGCGCGAGATCGGGATCGTTCAGATCGCCGTCCACGATCTCGAGCGGCAGCCCCTCGAGGTTGCGCCGATCGCTGCCGGGACGTGCGAGGGCGCGCACCGACCAACCCGCGGCGAGCAAAGCACGCGCGAGATTGGCACCGACGAAGCCGGTGCCACCGGTGAGAAAGGCGCTCCGGCTCATGCCGAGTAACGCCGCTTTCCGCGATGCACCCAGTCGTCGAAAATGGTATACGTTACCGGAATTACGATCAGGCTGAGCGCGGTCGACGTGATGAGGCCGCCGATGATCGCGACCGCCATGGGCGCGCGAAGCTCCGCGCCCGCGCCGAAGCCGAGTGCGATCGGGAGCATGCCGAGAATCGTCGCCGCGGTCGTCATGACGATGGGGCGCAAGCGCTGCGCTCCGGCTTCCGAGATCGCGTCGCTGCGTGCCATGCCGAGCTGCCGCAAATGGTTGATCCGATCGACGAGCAGGATCGCGTTCTTGTTCACGAGCCCGAACAAGAAGATCACGGCCATCAGCGAGATCAAGCCGAAATCCGCGCGCGTGATGAAGAGTGCGAGCAACGCGCCGACGATCGAAAGCGGCAGCGCGGTCGCGATCACGAGCGGATCGACCCAGCTGCGGAAGAGCACGCCGAGCACGACGATGATCGAGAGGATCGAAAGGCCTAGTGCGATTCCGAAATCGCGGAACGTCGTCACCGCTTCTTCGGAATTCCCACCGAAGGCGAGCTTGATATCTTTCGGTAACGTCTTGCGAGCGAGCCGCAGCACCGCGTCGTTCGCGTCCCCGATCTGCAACGTCGGCGAGAGGTCGGCCGTGATCTGAACGGCGCGAACGCCGCCCACGTGTTCGATTGCGGAGAAGGGCGTCCCGTCGGAGAGTCCGCTCGCAGCGACGTCGAGAAACCCTTTGACCTTCGCGAGACGATGCTCGAAATCGCGGCCGACGATTTGCAAACGTTCGGGATCCTGGCCGACCAGCGCGAATTGCACGGGCTTCGAGGTATCCGTTCCGACGAACGGTACGTCGGCCACCGTCGTGACGACGCCATCGATCTGCGGTAGCCGTGCGCGTACGGCGTCTTCCACGTCGATCGTCTTCACGCGCCGACTCGGGTTCAACATCACGTCGATCACGCCGACGTTGGATTGGTTCGCGCGCGCGCCGATCGTCGTGTAGACGTTCGTGACGGCGGGGTCGGCGCGAACCGAGCTCTCGATCGTCGCGGCGATCTGCTCCGTGTCGGCGAGGCTCGTGCCGAGCGGCGCCTGGAAATTCACGCGAAACTCGCCGCGATCGAGATGCGGGATGAAGCCCCGCGGAATGAACGGGATCAGCGCGAGCCCGGCCGCGAACGCGAGGATCGCGAGGCCGACCACGTACCGGCGATGTTCGAGCGACCACGCGATCACGCGCCGATAGCGCGGATGCGAGATGAACGACGCGACGTCGATCTGACGCAGCCCCGGCGCACCGCGCCGGCGGAGCCACCACGCGGCGATCGTCGGCGAGAGCGTGCGTGCGGCGAGGAGCGAGAAGAGGACGGCCGCCGACGCGGTGATGCCGAACGAGCGGAAGAACTGTCCGAGGCTCCCGCGCATCAAGCCGATCGGCAAGAACACGGCGACGATCGTGAGCGATGCGGCCACGAGCGTCAGCCCGATCTCTTTGTTCGCGTAGAGCGCCGACGTCATGGGATCTTCGCCCGCTTCGAGATGGCGAACGATGTTTTCGACCGCCACGATCGCGTCGTCGACGATAACACCGACGACGAGCGCGAGCGCGAGAAGCGTGATCGTCTCGAGATTGAAGTGGCAGACCCACATCACGATCGCCGTCCCGAGCAGCGAGACGGGAATCGCGATCGCGGAGATCGTGGTCGCGCGCCAATCCCGCAAGAACGCCATGATGACGAGCACGGCGAGGATGACGGCGATCAGGAGCGCCTCTTGCGTGGCGCGGGTCGCCTCCTTGATGTAGGACGCCTGCTCCGAGGTACGCACGATGTGCAGCGACGGATCGGCGTCCGCGAGGGCCTGCACGCGCTCCTCGGAGGCTTCCGCGACGTCGAGCGTGTTCGCGTTGGCTGCCTTGATCACGCCGACCGCGACCGCCGGCTTCCCGTCGACCCGATAGGCCGACGCGGCGCTACCGGTCGTGACGCCGCCGATGATGTTCACTTTGAGAACGCCGGTTATCGCTCGTAGCTGCGGTGCGACCTTCGTTCGCGCTTCCTCGGCCAGGTCGGCGAGCGAGCGCTTGGGGTCCGTCAGCGCGAACGTGGCGACCGGGGTCTCGTTCAGGTCCTCCGTCGTGACGGAGAGCTTCGACCCGCTCGGTAACGCGAGGCCGGCGAGCGCGGTGTCGACCTGCTCGCGGCGCGCTGCCAACCCTTGCGTCACGTCGAACGAGAGATCGACCACGACGAACTGCGGATACGTCAGGGAATGGAGCCGCGTGATCCCCGGCAGACCCTTGAGGCGCGTCTCGATCGGAACCGTGACGGCCCGTTCGTTCGTACCGACGTCGATCTGATCCGTGCTTACGGAGACGATGACGACGGGAAACGTGATGTCGGGGAACAGCGCGAGCTTCAGGTGCAGAAACGCGAACACGCCGCCGACCGACAGAAGCCCCCACAGAACGATCGTCGCCCACGGGTAGTCGATCGCGAGGTGGGAGATGCTGAGAAGGTGCTTTAGGGTTTCGCTAGGCCGAGCTTGAACCGCTGCCGACTGGTCTTTGAGACGAGCCACCGAGTCGTCTTGTTACTGATCGTCGAGACCGACCCTGCGAGGATCAACGAGCGGACCTCGGCGCGGGTGATTTTCACGACGCCGCCCGATTGGAGCATGGCAGTCGAGCGCTCGATCTCTCGGAGGGTGGCCACCGCGAAGAGGACGGGCAGCAAGCAGAAGAGGCGGATTTGGATCGCCATCTTCGGGATCGCGTTGATGTAATCGAGCGATTTATGGATGTCTTCCCGGGCGAGTGCCACGAGCGCGGCGAGCGCCTCGCGATTCTGGACGCGCCAGTCGCCGTGCAGGATCGTCTGGTGGCTCGAGCCCTTCGCGCGCAATAATTCCTCGGGTATGTATGCCGAGTTCTCGTGCTCGATGTCCCACGCGATATCTTTGAGGATGTTGATCGTCTGCAACGCCTCGCCGAAGGCCTCACAGTTCTTCTGGAGCCGGAGATAGTCGCGCTCTTTGACGAGCGGCGAGTGGCAGTGCCAGAGGTCGGTAAGGAGATGTCCCACCGTGCCCGCGACGTAGTAACAGTAGCGACGGTATTCCGGGAGCGTCTGGATGCGGATGCCGTCCGGATACCGGCCGACGAATTCGCTCATTCCGAGCGTCAGCTCGCGCGTCCACTTCTCGACGATCTCGGCAGATTTTTTCGGCAGAGAGTGAAGCAGCGTGAAAACGAGTTGCGTCCCGCGCATCAAGTCGAGGTACGACGCGTCGGCCGCGATATCGGAAGCTTCGGCAGCGAAATTTCGCGCTTTTTCTTCGTCGCTAAAGCATTCCAGGAACTTCGCGAGCAGTTCTTGTCGCCGCGCCGCCGTCTTCGTTCCGTCGTCTTCGATCGTATCGGCGATCCGACAGAGCAGGTAGCCCGTGAGGACCGCCCGTCCGAGGTCGCCCGGCAGGACGGCAATTCCGATCGCGAACGTGCGCGACACGCGGCCGATGATCCCGCGACCGAAAGCGAGCGCCGCGCGCTCGTCGTTCACCACCATGCCTCGAATCCGACGTTCCTTCCATTCGCTTGCAGCATTCGCACGGCTACTTGAATTAGATATGTTCGTCGCCAAACCCCCGCGGCAGCCGCCCCGCGAGTCTCCGCAGGACTCCCACCGAGTCGCGGCACACACGCCATGATGCGACTCGGTCCGAACGAAATCATTCCCTCGACGGTGGTGCGATGAGCCGCGCGATGTCGCCCCGCGCACGCAACGTTTTGTGTGTGTTTCCGCACTATACGCCATCTTTCGGAACGTTCGAGAATGCGTACCCCTTCGTCGGCGTCAAGGCGTTCATGCCGCCGCAAGGCATCCTCGTGATCGCAAACTATCTGCCCGCCAATTGGAACGTACGTTTCATCGATGAGAACGTACGGCGCGCGGAAGCCGCGGACTTCATGTGGGCGGACGTCGTCTTCGTAAGCGGCATGCACATTCAACGTCCTCAGATCGGCGACATCAATCGTCGCGCGCATTCGTACGGAAAAGTGACGGCGCTCGGCGGCCCCTCCGTATCCGGTTGCCCGGAGTATTACCCAGAGTTCGACTATCTTCACGTCGGCGAACTCGGCGATGCGACGGATGCGCTCGTGGCGCGCCTGACCGAATCGGTGGCGAGGCCGCCCGAACAGGTACGGTTCGAAACGAAGGATCGTCTACCGCTCGCGGACTTTCCCGTGCCGGCCTACGAGAAGCTCGACGTCTCGAACTACTTCCTCGGAAGCGTTCAGTTCTCGAGCGGCTGCCCCTATCGTTGCGAGTTCTGCGATATCCCCGAACTCTACGGCAACAACCCGCGCCTCAAGACGCCCGAACAGATCGTCGCCGAGCTCGACGCGATCCTCGCGAACGGCGGCCAGCGCGCGATCTACTTCGTCGACGACAATTTCGTCGGCAATCGTAAGGCAGCGAAGGAGTTGCTGCCGCACCTGATCGCGTGGCAGAAGAAGAACGGCTACGCCGTTCAGCTGGCGTGCGAGGCGACGCTCAACATCGCGAAGTCGCCCGACCTTCTCGCGATGATGCGCGAGGCATATTTCTGCACGATCTTCTGCGGCATCGAGACGCCCGATCCGGTGGCGCTCAAAGCGATGCACAAGGACCAAAACAATCAGATGCCCGTGCTCGAGGCGATCGGCATCATCCATAGCTTCGGCATGGAAGTCGTCTCGGGAATCATCATGGGGCTCGATTCGGATACGCCCGACACGGCCGAGAAGATTTTGGAGTTCGTCGAGGTCTCGCACATCCCGTTGCTGACGATCAACCTCTTACAGGCGTTGCCGCGCACCCCGCTCTGGCGCCGGCTCGAATCCGAAGGCCGTCTCGTGATCGACGTGCCCGGGCGCGAATCGAACGTCGATTTCAAACTGCCGTACGATCAGATGGTCGAGATGTGGCGGCGCACGTTCACCGCGGCGTACCGTCCCGAAGCGCTCTACCGCCGCTTCAAGTATCACGTCGACCACGTGTTCCCGAATCGCATCACGCCGCCGAACAGCAAGCAGCGCGTCAACCTGACGAACATTCGCGTGGCGCTGCGCATCCTCGGTAACCTGCTCGTTCGCGTCGGCTTACTCAGCGACTACCGCAACGTGTTCTGGAAGATGGCGAAAGAGACGCTTGCGAAGGGCAACGTCGAGGCGCTCTTCCATATCGGCATGGTGAGCCATCACCTGATCACGTACGCGCGTGAGGCCGCAGCGGGCGCGCACGGCGCGTCGTTCTACAACCAAGAAACGCGCGATCCGGTCCCGGAAACGCGCGTCTTGGAGCGCTCCGCCTAAAGCAACCTAGAATTCTTTGTAGGGCAAGAATTTCGAATCGAGGGTGATCACCGCGCGCTCGCCGCGGCGCTCCACGGCGATCTTCAGATCGATCGCGCTCAGAATACCGTCGCCGAACGTTTCGAACGTCCATTCGCGAATCGCTTCGCCGTACACGTCGATCAACTCGTGTAAGCGATAGACGAGCGGATCGGAATTCCGTACGGGAGGCACGGTGAGCGGCGCGAGCGACGACTCGTCGATGGCGAGCGCTTCCGCGAGCTTCGTCGCAGTCGCAGCGGTCAGTTGTGCTTGGCCGGAGAGAACGGCGCCGATGTAAATCGGGCTCTTATCGAGAGCTTCGGCGAGGGCGTTGAGGCTGAGCCCGCGCTCGAGGCGTCGTTCCCGAAGATCTTCGAGGAGGTCGGCGAGCAAGGCCGCGGTCGGGGTCGACGTGATCTGCGTATTCATACCGGCTTCTTTGCCCTAGGCGCGTCGTCTCCGGCGTCCGACGGCGCGAACGATCGCGACGGCGATGCTTCCCAAGATAAGAACGAAGACGGCGATGACGGCCAGCGCGCGACCCGTGAAGACACCGAATCCGCCGCTCGCCATACAACGCTGTGCCTCCGACGTGCCGAGCGCCGTGGTCGCGCACCAGTAGACGCGATAATTCTTCGGGGAGATCTCGGGCCACGCGCCGCCCATGTAGAGGCGAACGAAGCGGTCCGCCAGCGTTTGGTTCCGCTCGAGTCGTGCTTGATACGCGGCAAGTTCGGGTGCGGTGAAGTGCGTGACGCCTTCCGACGCGAGGTCGCCGACGCGTTGCCATTCTCCGTCGAGATAGGACGTCTCGGTGACGTTCCCGACCACTCCACTCGCATCGACGTCGAGCGTGAGGTAGCCGGGCGAATTGCCGAAGATCGGCGAGATCGACGGGGAGACGAGGATCGGCACGTCGTTTGCCGGATGCGATGCGTCGCTGAGGCGGAACGAGAAGTGGTGGACGTGGCCCGCGATCACGAGTGAGACGCGGTCCCGAGCGTTATCGATCGCGCGCAAGAGCGCTTCGCGCGCACCCGGTCGCATGAACGGAACCACGAAAAGACGGTGCGCGAGGTGCGACGTCGAGTACGCATCGATCCCGGGCGGCACGTGGGTTACGAGCCACGTCCGTTCGGTCGGCGAGCCGCTCTGCAACGTGCGATCGAGATCTCCGATGCTCGTGGCCGCCGGATCGCCCGCGCCGCACGCATTGCGGTACCGCGCGGTATCGTACACGTCGTTCACCGCGACCGCGCGCAAGTTCGGACGCGGGAGCGTCGCGACGTACCCGCCGTCGTGGGAGAACGTGCGCACGAAGTCCGGCGCCGCTCCGCGCCGATCGACGAGCGGCTTCCACGCGTTCGCAACGTCGCGCAGAAACGGACCGTCGAGCGTCGCCTCGTAGTCGCCGCAATCGGAGTCGTTGTTGCCGAGCGTGATGACGAATTGTGCGTGCGGAAACGTTCGGTCGAACCGCTCGGCGATGTACGCCATCGTCGCCGACGCTTTCGCCGGCGGAAATCCGTGCGCGAGAAAGTCGCCGGCGAGAATCACGACGGGCGCGTTCGGATCGCTCGCTTTGAGCTGCGCCAGTAGCGAGTCGAAGAGCGCGTCGTTCGTGTCGTAACCGAAATGCGACGGTCGGTCGCCGTGAAGGAACGGGGAGTAGTGAAGGTCGCTCACGACGAGCCACGGCGCCGGCTGCGGTTCTGCGGCGGGCGCTTCGAGCGCGAGCAGCGACCCCACGAGCGCGAGGACCGCGACAAGAATCCTCAGCGGTCGGTCCGCCGATCGCGCGGATGCGCGTCGTCGTACGTCTTGCGCATATGCTCGACCGAGACGTTCGTGTAGATCTGCGTGGTCGCCAAGCTTTCGTGTCCGAGGAGTTCCTTGATCGTCATGAGATCGGCGCCGTTCTCGAGCAGATGCGTCGCGAACGAATGGCGCATGACGTGCGGGGTCGCGTGGATCGTCAGACCGCTGAGTTGCTCGATCGTGCGCACGATCTGCCAGATCGCGCGAACGCCCAGCCGCTCGCCGCGGCGACCGATGAAGAAGGCCGTGTCGTTCGTGCGCGGGCGGTATCCGAGATAGGCGCGCATCGCATCCGCGGCCGCTTCGTTGATGAGGACCGTGCGCTGTTTGTTGCCCTTGCCCGTGACGCGCATGATGCGGCGCTCGAGATCGACGTCGCTCAAATCGAGCGAAGCCACTTCGGCGCGGCGGATTCCGCTTGCGTACAGCACCTCGAGGATCGCGCGGTCGCGATATTTTTGAAAATCGGTACGGCCGGCCGGTGCGGGCGTGCGCAACAATCGGGCGACGTCGTCTTCGCGAAGCACGACGGGCAAGCGTTTGGGAAGTTTCGGTGGATCGATGCCGACCGTGGGATCGTCGGACCGAAGGCGTTCGACGACGAGATACCGGTAGAACCGACGTAGCGCGACGAGTTTGCGTCGGATTGCGGCCGGCATGTAGCGGCGCTTTCCGGCGAGCTCGAGGACGAAGGCTTTGACGTCGCCACGCGTGGCCTGCGTTACGTCCGCACCGGTGAACGCGGCAAACAGTTCGAGATCGCGCGCGTAGGCTTCGCAGGTTCGCGGCGAGCGGCCACGAGCGAAATGAAGTTCGTTGACGAACGCGGCGATCGTTTTGTCCGCGGGCACGTAGACCGCATCGAGTGCCGTCGCCCGCCCTTGCCGTACGTTTGTCGCCGCGGTCTTTTTCGCCACGGACGATACCATTCTCGGTCGCGCGTCAGGAGCCCGCGAGCGAAACCTCCCGCGCGTCGCCGCGCGCCTTCCCTGTGGCACCGAGAAGTGCGAGCGCGACTCCGACGCCGTGCGCCATCTGCGCGATCGCGTCGCGCTCGTCGGGAGCGAAGGATTCGCCGAAGCGCTTCGGGCCCACAACGAGCGCGCCGACGAGCCGCCCACCCGCGGACATCGGAAAGCAATATTCGCCGGAGATCGCCGAGTCGACGCCGCGTAGTTTGACGAGCGTGCGCGATGCGCGTAAGGTGACGAGCGCCGGGTCGTTCTCGTCGATGCCGCCGTAGGATCCGGCGCGGTCGTTCAACAGGATTTCGGCGAACGTGCAATCGGTGTGCGATCGAAGCGTCGCGACGGCGCGATCGATCACGATCGCCGGATCGGTAATGAACGCGGCCTCCGTCGCGAAGGTCCGCAGGGCTTGCTCGGCTTCGTGCCGCTTGCGGAAGAAGATCGTGTCGATGAGGCGGTCGACGAGCGCGTGAATGGGGTGGATTGCGAGCCCGAGCCCGAGTGCCAAGAGCGCGCTCACGACGACGTTCGTGCTCTTGCTCGCCGAATTCAACCAGCCTCCGAGCGCCCACTCCGCGAGCGAGAAGGAGCCGAGCACGACGATCGAGACCACGGCGAAAACGGCGGCGCGGTTGAGCGCGAAGCCGACGTCGAGCAGGCGATGCCCGAGTAACGAATACGTCAAGCATGCAGCCGTGATCGGAAACATCGTATTGAACAGCCAGTAGGAAAGATCGACCCGCCCGATCGCTGCGGCGCCGTAGCCGAGGAGCGGTGCGACGTAGAGAATCGCCATCGCTCCCGCCGCCCACGCGATGTGCGATCGCTCGGCACCGCGCGACGCCCGGATCGCCAACAGCGCGCAGAGCGGCGGCACGACGTACGGCGCGAATTGGCAGAACCAAACCAGCGACGAGATGAAGCCGCTCTGCACGTACGGATCGAGGAAGCCGAACCAGAAGCCGACGTAACCGAAGCTTTGGAATGCGGCGCACGAGAACGCAATCGCGTATGCGATGTAGGTGAGGGTACGGCGCGTGCGCGACGGTGGTTTGCCGAAACGGATCGCATAGGTTGCGAGCAGTGCGGCGCCGCCGTATAAAAGAAAAGGTGAGACGACAAACCCAGCAACGGTGATTGCGCCGTTGCGAAAGTCCCACGATCCAAATTCGCCGAAGTCCACCCCGAGCGCCGTCAAGAGCAGCGCGCTCGATAAGAGCGCGACATCCGTACTTTCAGGACGCTTGTAGACCATAAATGCGATGAGCGCCAGCATCACACAGATGCCGAGAAACTTAAGATAAAATTGGCCGCGAAGGGCCTGCCACCACGGGTCGTCCGCGATGTTCCGATCCATGTAGACGTCGAGAAAGGCCCGATGTCCGCTTCGGAAGATCGGCGCATGATAGCGGGTGCCGACCCTGAGGAAATGAATCCAGTCCATTCGATCGTTCGGCGTCATCGCGCGAAGGTCGATCCGGTCGCCGGCGCGCAAACCCGCGATCGCGACGGGCGACGCGGGGTCGATCTGATCGATTCGCTGGATGAACGGAGCGATTTCCGTATCCGATCCCGCAAAGCCGGTGAACCCGTCGATGATGCTCGAGTGCACGACGGTCGCGATCAGCTGCACGAACGCGAACGCGCACAACAGCAGCAGCGCACGCTGGATGACTGCGGGGCGAGCCATGCGCTCCATTTCCAAGTAATCACCGCCACGTTCCTCGCTGCCGGGCTTCTCCACAACCATTCCACATCATAGAATCGTAGTTTCATGATCTACGATCTGATGTGGATGGATTTGGTCTTTGGCCCGTAGATCATGAAACTACCCGGTGAATCGGGACGGGTCCCAGGCGGGGACGGTTTATTAGGCTCGAGATCTTCTCGAGGGTCGGGGGGTGGCGGCGGGCGCGCGGCGCTTCGCGCGCGAGTCTGCGGGTAGTCGATTGCGTTTTTCGGGGAAGTTATTGGCGTGGAAATTGCGATGTATGCGGTCGGGTTTGCGTTGGCGGCGATGGTTTGTGGCGCGCTTGGTGGGTCGCTTGCCGCGGAGCATGGGCGGGCTCGAGTTGTGCCGGTTACGATTGTCGCGACGATCGTTCTTGGGGTCGTGCTCGGGTGGGCGATCAACGGGTGGATCGCATACTCGCAGGCGAGCGCGTTTCACTAGGATATCGCGGCGAGCTCGGCTCTCTGCTTCGCTGTGAGGCCGGCGCATACGAGATCGTATGAGAGCGAAACGAGTCGTTTGATTTCTTTTGGGGGCACGTCCGCATCGAGTTGGACGGCGATCCAATAGCGGCGGTCGAGATGAGAGCGATGGCCGACGCCCGTGTAGTCCCTACGGAGCGCCTCAGCTAAGAGAGGGTCGCACTTCAGGATCACGTCCTCGACTCCGCGGACGGCGAGAATCGCGAACACCTTGCCCATGACTTTGTAAATGATGACGAGCGGCGCGGCGTTCTTGCCCGGCGAGTATGGGCGCCCTTCCGCACCGGGCTTCGCCTCGATCCACCCCTTCACGTTTTCTATGCGTTTGCTGGGTTTCGCAACGTCGATCGCCGGTTTTGATTTGGCGGGTTTCGTCGTCATCGTTTTCACCTCGCGGCTAGCGCGGCGCCGCGATCTCCTCGGCGTCGCACGGGCCCGGTGCTGCGTTTTCTGCGATGTGTACGAGTAGGGCGCCGAGGTAGGCTCGCTGCGCGGCATCGAGGCCCGCGAAGAGATCGTTTTCAACGGCCCGCACGGCAGCGTCGACGCCTGCGAGGCGCGCGTGGCCGAGCTCGGAGAGCTCGACCGTGTGCCGGCGGCGATCGTCCTTGTCGCGTTTTCGCGTCACGAGGCCCTCGGATTCGAGGTCGTTGAGCACGCCGACGAGTTTTGCGGCGTCCACGCCGGTGGCTTCCGAAAGCGCCGATTGGGACGAAGGGTGCTCCCGCAGGGCGGTCATGGCGGCGATGTGGCGCGGT
>Ga0116228_10004087_pt1 | contig 12880 bp, 13 predicted proteins | sample S1TSphfallax_2_FD_89694 | JGI IMG/M metagenome (GOLD analysis project Ga0116228, IMG submission 89694) | Host-associated microbial communities from peat moss isolated from Minnesota, USA - S1T2_Fc - Sphagnum fallax MG | ecosystem: Host-associated > Plants > Peat moss > Unclassified | place... | reverse complement strand
TTTATAATGATCTTGCAATCTAAATACAATTAATTTATATGTAGGTGTATTTATTTATACATACTTTACCTATACTCCACCAATTTACCTATATTTTAGCCTATAGGTAACCTAATTATATAGGCTAGAGTAGACCATTTATATACCTATGATAAATTACTAGTTGGTTAATTAATTATTTTACCTAAAATACATTGATGAATGTGTATTTAAATAGTTAGATATTAATTATTACAAATACATTGTTGATAATATATAATGAATTAGGTCAAATTTGTAAGGATTAGTTATAATTTGGTTGTAATTATCAATCAAGCATATAATACATTATAACTATTTTGATATTTTATATAATTCGAAGATTTATAATATGGTTGTAATTATTAATTATAACTAAATAATTAGACATTCACTATTACTAATTTTTATTTGTATTTAATTAACATACATATTTACCTACTTTTTATTTATTTATTTACTTAATTTATGTATTTTACATAGTTATTTAGGAATAATGTTGTGTGAATTAAAAGGTTATAGTGTTGTGTGGACATTAAAATGTTTCTCCCTCCCAAAAGTTTGTCCCATATTGCAAATGATGAGCAATATAAATAAATGCATCATACACATTCAAAACATAAAAAATATTTTAAAAAGGAAGGCCACTTGGGATGAACCAATTGAAAAGGTTCAACCTTAAAGGCCAAATTCAAACTAAAATAGGATTTTCTTACCTAGGTCATCTAGGTGTAAACTTAATTTAGGTGGTGTACATTTAAGCCTAGTAAAGGTCATATCTTAGGTTGCCCTAACCAATTTTAGGCTTTTATTTAGTTGCTAGTTATGGGTTCTTATACATAGGGACTTTAAAAGTATGTATGTAATTGTAGGTCTAACCTAGGTTATTTAGGTTCTATCCACTTTGCATAACCTAATGGCTAATGTTTAAATGCCACGTGGCATAACCTAACTAACCAATGTTTAGATGCCACATGGCTTAACTTGGGTGGCCATTGTTTAAATGCCACATGGCATTGCATGGTCAAAATGGTGTTTGACCAATCAAAAAATCATTTGATTGTTATATTGACTAGTCAAAAATACCAATTGAAATGACTAGTCAAAATGTCATCTTAGGCTTGGTCAAAAAGTACATGGCCCAATCACACATGTTCAAAACATGTATGTAGGGTCTAAAGTCTTGTTGTTCATCACCATGAAGGTAACTATGTATGATATGCCATGGATTTTGATCCTAATATTACAAACAATCCCCAAAGGTTTGTTGAATGAGAAATCAATTATTCATAAGTGGAATGGAATTAGCTTGGGTGGTGGTAACGTTAATTTTTGTTTTAATCCATCTATTATAGCATTCACCCCTAACCTTCCATCCAAAAGCACATCATCCACCATGTTTTTTTTAACATGCACAACTATTATTAGCATCTAATGGTCTACAACCATTGTAGCAACAATGAATGTGCCCTTAGAGGAAATAAATTCATTGGGAACTGATTGTTAACTAATTGTTGTTAAGTATGTATTGAGATCATGTGCTAGCTTCAACAATTGGCCAATGGTGACGATAATTTTATTGTCCAATATTTGTTGTCCCATTTCTTTTTTGACTTCCAAAGTAATTAGGGCTAGCAATACCTTTGGATGTTCCATGGCAGATGGTAACCCCGCCCAATCAATGGACCAAGATTGGTATAGGACAATAACTACCTCCTACTGCACTTCATGTATTTATTCATCCTTTTGTAATTCCTAGATAGTTTTTACCATCAATTACTTAAATTTTTCTTCTTCTTACCAATCATGGGGTTCCTTCCCTTTGAGAGGTTCTTTCTCCTGGAAGACTACCTCCTCAGGCGCCTTACTCTTGGTTATGACATCCATCACCATATTGACAATGGTTTCCTCATTTTTTTTTCACACTAGGTCCCCTTATCACTTTGTGGTCCTTTGTTTTCTTCCTTGCCATTTCCTGAATCTCCTTTTTGCATGGGCAATTAGTGGAAGCATGCCCCGGTTGTCCATAAGTATAGCAAGTAAAGCTACTACTAACAATAATACCTCCTTGTGTATTTCCTTTCCTCCAATTATTTTGTTTAGGTTATTGGGCTGCCACTTCATTAATTAATACCTCATGTTTTTCCTTCAATTTGTTCTTCAAATATTAGGGTTCCAAAAACACTTATTTTTTTGGCAATTAAATTTCTTGCAATATTGACATTCCTTCTCCCCTAATTTGTTGGCATTGGCCAGGGGTTTTTTTACCATTTTCTTTTTTCCCTTCATATTGAGTATATGTCCAATATGACCCTATTACCGTCAACATTTGTAGAGCTTTCCTCACAAATGATTGATGCCTCCAAATGTTGGATCAAAGTTCCTTTCTCCATGTCGGTAATAGCCACCTGAAGGTGGGGTAGTAGTCCTACCCTAAAAAACACATTTAGGATATGGTTGTTTGTCGAATGTTGTAAAGAGTTTGCCAAGTTGAAAATTTATTCATAATATTCCTTTACCCTTTTGTTCATATTTTGTTTGACCTCCTCAAGGTCATGTAGATTTGCTCATCTGTCTGAACCTTGCAATATTTTTTACATAGCACTTGAGTAAACTCGCTGAAGGTACAATTAGGGTGTTTGTTCATAAAGTTGTCCCCCCAAAATTAAGTTATGTATCACAATGTCCATCGAAAATACACAATTTTTGTATCCTATGGGTAACATCATTGACTTTTAGTATTTGTTTGAACACATGTACATGTGTGTTTAGGTTTGAATTTTTAGTATATTCTAAATATACTAAATTATTCAAGAATTATTTCCCCCCATTAGAATTTCCAGCTACTACTGTCATGGGTGGCATGGCAAGATACCATGGAAAATAAGGATTCCAATTTGATGGCATTCCTCCCCATCTTGGTGGTATTGGTGGGAAGGTAGATTAGTCATTTTTATTATCCTCTTTTTCATCTGAATTTGATGAAGAGTTAGAAGAACCTTTGTGTGGATTTTCCTCTTACCCCTGCGAAAAAATGCCTTTTGGATTACCTATTTGTCTAGTCCCACCAGAAGTGGATGATTGTGAATCCTTTTTTTTCCTACTACATGGTTTAGTTGTGCTGAAATCTGCATTCATTGTTATTGCCTTTTTGTTAAGTCTTGAAGGTAGGGTAATTGCTTAAAGTAAGGCTAGTTGCCATTATAGGCTACATGGTTGGACCCATTCCATACATTTGAGGCCCCCATCCTGAACCCCCAATGGTAGAAGGTAGACCAACCCACAACACTAGAAAAGTTGGAAGGGTTACCTTTTGTAGTTCCTTCTTTGGTCTAAGTTGTTTCGTTTGGTCTTTCAAAATGGGTGCCTTTATCGTCTTCCATTCTTTCTTCTTCGTCAATTTGGTGTAGTTCATGTCCATGTCTTTTCCAAAATCTTTAGTTTGGTTTTTAAGGTTAGGTACCCTTCTGTCTTCTAGAATTGAAGGATGGTAATGACATCCTATTGTTTGGTGCCCTACCTCCCCACACAACTTGCATTATGATGTTGGGCCTCTATCCATATACTCCTCCCTTAGTTTTTGATGGTAGTAACCATCCCCCCTCCGTTCTAAGCATTACCTGCGAATTGAGAAGGTTAGGACATGTGTAAACTATTGGATTTGTTTTTGTGAAAGTAAGAAGTGGTTATTCCTTCATTTGACGGTCCTAAGGAAAATAGTTCCACCACTTTCGAACTCTTGCCCCTAGACGGTCATTTAAGTTTCTCAAGCCTCCTCAAAGCTTGCCTTATTTCATATTTTGAATTTGGATCTATTGCCTCCACCTCAAAGGTAGTTACGGATGGGACTCCCATGGTAATCACCATAGTGCGGGGTCTTGTGAAGTGTAAGTTCCAAGCTGCCCTCTAATACCCTTCTTGTAACCCTCCACAACTACCCCATGGTGCATATACCATCTCCTTCTCCATTTTTTCATTTTGAAATCATAAGGTTTTGGTTTGTATTTGCTTTGCTACCATTTATGCCATTTGCACTTGAAAGTAACTAAGTAATAGATTATCCTGAAGGTAGAACCCAACTTATCCTTCCCCTAGCATTTTCTCTATTTTTTTTCCAATTAGAGAGCGGTTATCTCCATTTGTTTTTTTGTCAAAACTTTCCACCCTTGACCTTGTATCCTTCCACCATGAATGATACTAATATGCGGCATTTACCTCATGGTCCTCCAGAGGTCTTTCCATTTTTACAGTAGGCATAGAAGTGCCCATAACTACCATCTAAGATGACAACACTTCCTTTGTTGTCCTCTTTAAATAGCCAACATTTAATGCTTCTAATTCCTTTTCCAATATTTGTTCCATTTTATTTTTTATCCCCTTATTTACTGGTTTGTTCATGACTTAAAACCATTTTAAGTTCTTTGTGAAAGTATAACAAAATTACTCTCATGTTGGTTGTTTAATAATAATTACCCTTCCCTTTAACAAACTATGTAATAAAATTGAAAAATGTGAAGTTAAGGTTTATCAAGTATGGTTTTTGGTTGGGTATTAAGTCTTAGGTCCTTTTTTTTTGTCTAGGGAAACAAAACCTTCCACTATTTACTCCAATTCTAATTACCATTTGATACCCTCCTTTTAAACACCCTCTCAATTTTATCTTACAATTTGTCCACTCCTTGGGACAATATTACTTTATATGGTAATAGTAAGTTCTACCTTATCTACCTTCAAGAACTTGAAAATCATTTTCACAAACTCCACACCAATCTCATCATTCAAAAAAATTCCAAATACGATCCACAAGATGGTTGCCAAATGTTAGGCGGTGAATTTACGGCCCCCAATCATTACCCTCCTCTAAGGGGTAAGACCAAAGGACAAGGTTGATACCTTATTACTTCACATAAAGAATTACCCTCCCTATCTTACTTTATTACAATTACTCAAATAAAAAGCAAGTTCTAGGTCATACTAAGAATAAGGAAGATAAAGGTTTGTTGCCCACAACTAGACCTATTATCCTTCCCTTCCCCATGCATGCAAGTTTTTTAGTGGCTCTACCTACCACCTTCAGCCCTTGAAGTCCCTCCTCTACATTTTATTGTTTGCAACCAATTGTGGTCCCTCTACAGCTCCTACATATTACCTACCACAATGCCTTCCAACTTGCAAGAGCTAACTTGCTAGTCACTTACCCCTAATTTCCACCACCACAGACTAATTGTTACCCTTTTGTGGCAACCAATAGTTTATGGCTCCAAAGATTACCTAACAGTCAATCATTTACTCTTGTCCTAAAATAAATGCAGAGATATTAATTCAATGAAACATCCTACTTTTATCACCTAAACAATTCTACCTTTCACACTTAATAAAACATCAATGTAACATAAGAAACTTGAATCCTTCAACCATCTTCCATTAAAATCACACACAAAGTACATACTTCTTTCTCCATTCCTCTCTTTCACTCTCTAAGTGAAAGTTTTCCATCTCTCAAAAGTCTTGAATCAATTCCCAATCCCCCCAACCTTTTTTCTAATCCCCTTTGCCCACATACCACACAAGGCACACATTGACCCCTAGAAAATAAGGCCTTTATTCTAATCCCTTCCTATAAATCTCCTAGATGATTGGGTGGATTACCCCCAACCACTCACTAACCCAAGCTAACTAATCCCACTACTTTCACCCCTTGGGTAAAGGACGATGAGTCTACCATTAGTAACTAGTAATTGCTAAGAGGCCTATGAAATTAATTAATCGAAAGATTTCTACATGTTAACACTTCATATCCATACTTTGAACAAATCGCAAAATCTAAAAATGATGATGATGTAGTTAAAAGAATTTGGGTGTATTAGACTTGCACAATATGTAATTTTATTTTATTTGGTGAAGTTGGAAAATGGTGTAGCTTAATTAACCCAAGTTCATTTTCACAAAACACATTTGTTGTCTATGAAATTAATTTCATGTATTCAATCAAACAAAACCTTTTAGACCTTTTACAAAAAATATATATGGATGTGATAAGCATTAGGGTTCATAGTTCATACCCAACGAAAAGTATGTTGATTATGAAAGTCACAACCACAACAATATTAACTAGCTTTCCACTTTGTTTCATAGCCGAAAATGTACACATGAGTCCCCCATTTGATGTTGAATCTCCATCATGATCATGATCAACTTTTTCTTTTGTTTTTCCCATCTTTTTGTGTTCATAGTAGATGAATAAAAATTGCAATACCTAGTAGATATCAAGGAAAAAACAAGAGATATTTTGTAAGCAATATTGCGAAAGAGAGGAAAAAAGATCTATAATGTAGCTTGTGGATTGCTCGTTGTGATCCAACTATTATAATACCATAACCTACTAATGTTCCTTCTATAGCTTCTATGTTGATAATTAAGGTAATATCATTATTGTTACAGTTTCATGATTCTTGGATAAAAATGGTTCTTACAACAACACATGTTCATTCTTTCGACCTAACAAATGTTCAACATGTTGTAATAAAACAAAAACACATACCAGCTATTGGTGAATAAACAACTTAAACACTAAAATAAAAATTCAAGATCAAAGCTTGTTAAGGAGGATGATAAGAGGATGCAATTAAACATGGGAAAATTTCAGAAGAAAAAGAATTTTATTCACCTTGGTTTTTAAGCTTTTTTCCTTTTGGAAAATGGCTTCAAACTAGGCCTTCAATATGTTGTAATCCAATGACAACACCTTGTAGTTGCACTTTAACTATTTTGTTTCTAATGAGTGCATCTATTCTATAAACAAATTGTGATTTGCCGTGGCTAAAGACCCAACTCCATGGCCAGTTGCATTTTTCTCTTCAGCTCTAACTTGTTTTCCAACTCAAAGTTCCTCTTTAACAATTGCACTCATTCGAATGCAATCATTTTTTTCTTCAACTCCATAATATTATTGCTACTATTAGGATTAGAGCACATGAACTTGCAACTTGTTGGCGCATATTACTATCGCACCATATTCTTCATCCCCTACTTCATATAACAATTCCATCAATGACGGGAAAAAACAATTGTCAAACGAAAGATACTATAATTAACATTAGGGTTTGGCACATATTATTTTAAAAGTGAAATGGCCAAATTTTTTAAATATACATAACAACTTTTGTCGAAATTATTTTAAATGAATTGTTTTATATGCTGAAAACAAGGAAAAAAATGGGTTTAGGGTTTACAACAACAAAAATGGGTTTAGGCTTTACAATATCTCTTGATCATGGCCATGTCATTCTAATTTGTCTCAAACTTTCGTTGTTGAAGTTGTTGTGATTCTACTTGTTGTTTGATTTGTTGAGCTATAATGATGTAAGTGGGACAAATGGCCATGTCTATAGTAACATTGAATGACGTGGTAGCATGAATGTTTTTGGCACTTGTAGTAGCTCTCACAAACTCAAGATCATTACCATTAGTTCCATTGTGGAAGAACAACTGAGCATGTTGAAGAAAATGACAACATTATCTACAATTGGTGCATCAACTAGCTTCCCATCAATAGGTCCTCTCCAAAATCTTGAGCTTAGTCGTCGATGTCCGCAATTAAAAGAATAACAATTATAAGCTTGTAGCTTTAGACCAAACAATGTTTTTTTTATAAATAAACTCTTATTAGGTTGGCAATGTGATGATGTTCATTGGGTCTAAGCAAATTATAGGCATGTTCAATCCTTTCCTAGTCACCTTGTACATTAGCTTCGTACTCATATTCATCGAAGTTGTTGCTACTATTGTGAATGTAGCAGACTACAATAGTAGACAATGTACTCAAGCTCAAAACTAGTTTTTGTGAACCACTATAAGCAAAAAAAATTAATTTCAACATTCTTTTTCACTTGATCTCAAGCACCTTGACAATTGTAGATTCTTGCACAGATCCATGTTGTGCACTTGCAGCTTGGAAGTAGCTACTTGCATCTTAGCTAGTTAGATCATGATTTTAATGTATCTATCTATTAGTTGATCTAAACCAAAAACCCATGATAACAAAACATGAATATGCAAGAGGTTTGTAGCTAGCCTGGATGTTGCTACTATTGTTGCAACAATCATTTAAGGATCAATACCCAATGCATTAGGGTTCAAGGTTACTATTGATCATCTGCATCAAAGCTATTACAATAAGTCTAATATAGTTCTACTTTCAAGTTGGGATGGGTTTGAGGTTCTTTTTTGAATTCTTCCTTCCTTCTTTCTTCCCTTCATTCTTTCCTTCAAAGTATTGTTGTAATTGGGCTTGTCAAGCTAGTGTGGGACCTAATCCCCATGCTATTGTGTTGTAGAACCTTTTTCACACAAATCATGTAATATCAGCAGAAGATTTGTAACAAGCTTTGAATTTCGATTTCAAAGGATAAACATCAATTTCCAGCTTCAAATGGAGATGTAGGAGGTTAAGAAAAAATGTCAAATTAGACAGATGGGAGAAGGAAAGAAATAAACATGGTGTGGGCAACAACCATGAACATCATGATTCTTTTCCATTGTTGTTGCTACAACATTACAACACTACAACGGAGCTCTAGAACTCATGTGCAGGTGATGATCATAGTTAGGTAATTGAAAATATCACATCTTGTGAATTTTAAACTTATGATCACTAGTAGTTTCTTAACATCTTGAAGTTAATAATTTATGATGTGATGTTATTGCATTATTATCTTGTAGATAATGAAATTTGTGCAAGTCCAATTACTTTCAACTCATGGGTGCAAGCCTGGAAAAACTATAACAAGAAATCTAAGCAACAAAAACAACTTTTAACAACAACAAAAGTTAGTATTAGTGATCATCATGGAATAACAACAAGATCATGGACGCATGATCAATTGATTGTGCACAACAACAAGTTGTTCATTGGTTCCTCTCCTCTAACAAACCATTTTTTTGTTGATTTACAATCACCACAACCACCACAACTACTACCATGGCTACTCTGCTTTGAATTTGTTCTAAAATGAAATGAAATGTTATATTTGTCTTGGTAATGCAATAAGGAATTCAATGTTCTAGAGTTTATAATTTTGCCAAAAGTCGATGATAATGATGATGAAAGTCATGCCCTAATTCCTTGCTCACTCTTGTTGTTGCTTCACATCTTTTTTTTAGGTCATCAATGAGGAGTTGTTTACAATCATGGTGATCATGGCCATTATGAGTAGCAACATCAATAGTCGCCATTAACCAATAGCAATAGCCATTCACCAATAATGATAACAATGTAAGCACCAACAACCACTCATCAACATAAAAAATAATTGTTCACCAACATCGATAATAGCCATTCAACAATATTGGCAACATTGTAACAACACTAATAACCACTCACTAACCTTTCAAACATTGTTCCATGATTTTAAGTGTGGAATCTTTTGGATCAATGTTGTCATCCTCCTCTTCTTGTTTTCTTATTTTAGAATCAAAACTAACTGAAAATAGAGGTGTGGCAACATTCACTTCCATTGCTTCAAGTTGAAATTCTTCATTGAAACTCCTTAAAAACATTGTTTTCTCCCAACCTTTGCAAATCATATTGTCCATGTTTTTCACATGTTCCCATGTGTGAAAAAGCCATGCACAAAGCTTTGGTTTTAAAATTGACATTCAAATATTGATTTTAGGATTTTCACTTCCTTCAAGTTGGTTCTTGATTATTGAGCAGGTTTAGGAATTGATTTTTTTCTTGAATGCATGCTTGAATGAATGTTGGAGAATAACATCAGCAGGTTGAAGGATGCTAGTGAAATTTGTTGGAACAAATATCACATGCACACATGGGTGTTGTTTCATCCAACCCAAAAGCTTTCCACTTTTGTGAACTAACCAATAGTCAATCAACCAAACCATCTTTTGGTCTTTTGTCAAGGCAAGTTTTTCCACTTGAGCTACATGATAAGGTTTGAAAATGTGTTCAACAAATTGTTTGGTGGCTTCTAATGTAAACTAGTGGTTGGAACTATAGGTCAAATGGAACCCAAAAGAAGAACAAGTTCTTCTTTCGTTCATGGGGGGAAGTGATTAGTTGGTTGTCCCTTGGAACACAAGTTGTAAAGGCAACAATGTTCCATTGGTTGTAGATGAGACAACACTTGTGATTTGTCTCTTGTCTTCTATTCCAAGTACTTGGGATCCTTTTGTTTCCCATGTTCTATCACCTCTAGTTGGCACAAGATGAACTTTAGTTTAATATGTGTTGATTACCAAACAAGTAAAAATATTATATGTTTTGACAAGGTAAATAACCTTGTGTGCCATGGTTGTCCCTTCTTGTTGCCATGTTTCCGATAATCTTCTTGTTGTTATAATGGCTATTCTATATGACTTGATAAGGTGGGTTTTCATGAAGTTTTTGGTCCAAAGCAAAGTCATTTTGAACCTTTTTTTGTGGAATCGTTCAGAACTTTAGGTGCTCAACATTCAAAGATGCCTCTAATGATTGGTTGGATAATTGGTGCAAAAGGGCCTTGCCCAACATCTTGCATGTTTTTAAATACATCAATGAATTCATCTTTCAATTTTGGTTTTGTTTACAAAATTGAAAAATGTGTAGGAAAGGAAACAATACCTCTTGCTATAACTTCTTTCAAATGTGGTTTGAACTCTCCTCTTGGTGTGAACCATTCATAACGAAATCCTCTACTCAATTTTTCATAAAGACCATTAACTTTTCTTGGGTTTTTATGGAAGGTTTTCAAGTAATGAAAAAACATTAGTGAGATCACCATGTTTCTTCAAAACAACAAAAATGGAAGGCCAAAAGTCTGGCGCAAACCAATTAGTGTAAGTACTTCATGTCTTTCTTCTCTTTGTTGATTTTGAAATTTCACCTTCCTCATTGTCTTCTTGTTTGATTTCCTTCTTTGCAATCAAAGTAGCTTGAAAAATGTTTTCGTGGTTTTCCAACATGTCGTTTCAAGGTTGTGGAGGCCACTTATTCTTTTTCTTGGTTGTGCTTCTCCACCTCCTTTGAAAGTACCTTTAGTTCTTGAGTTATAGCCACTAATCTTTGTTCTTTATCCACTTTTTGAAACATGCAATCTATCAATCTTTGTTGCTTGCTACTATTTGCCATGTTCAAGATTGTTTTAAGCAATTTTTAAAAAAAGAATGGAAACTTGGATATGGAAAAAAACACCATTTGCAAGCTAAGTTAAATATATCAATGCTAATTTATGAAAGGAGAAATATTAAAAAAACAAAGATATATTGATGTTTCTAATGTCTAAACAAGAAACTCATGCACAAGATTACATATGAAGAATAAAATGTTAAGTGAAAAAATGGACATTCTTGAATCAAAAGTGCTTGAATGGATGATAAAAAATATATAAAAAATGGACGTGTTTTTAACTACCTACTCAAGACAATTTAATAACTTGCCAAAAAAAAATTGAATTTTTTTAATAAAAAAGTCAAAAAATTTTATAACTAAAAAAATATTTGTTGATTTTTTTTGGGGAAATAATTGATTATTTCGGAAAAATCAGCTGAACCCTAATGGTAGTTATGGTAGTAAAAGAAAGCTTAACATTTTTAATCACAACATCTAGTGTGCCCGATCATTGCATATTCCAAGCTGCTCTAAGTGCAACACGAGGAATCACTATTACACAAATCAAATCACACATGAGGAAGGAATCCACTTTGTCTATCTATTTGTCATTTTGCATCAAGTAACTTTACAAAATAAGGAAAAGAAGAAGAAGATTTCATTGTTCCAAAGTATGCTCTCTTTTCTTGACAATTTTTTTATCATTAAAACCTTGAAGACTACCATGTTTGTGAAAGCATGACATTTATTTGCCTTGGGCATATGTGTGTGAAATCATGTTTGCTAAAGTTGTGCAGCAAGGGATGACATTTTTCCATGCCTATTGAAGCTACATGACAAGGGGAGCCAAATTTATAGGTTTTTTTTTATCAATCTCAAGGTGCATTTCTCACATTTTTTGACAAATAAAAAAAAATCATGTTAGGTTTTTAAGAATTATTTATTATTGCACTTGACCGAAGGTTATGATAACATATTTGCACATGATGTTGTGATTGGTAAAAGTCATTGCATAATGTAAATTTTATTATAGATTTGCTTGATTGTTCAGTCCTCATGACAAAATTTCACATTGATATTGATTCACTAGATTATCTTATCGATTCACTTACTTTGTCATTAATGGTCTTTCACTTTTTAAGTTTATTGTTGAAGCTTGGATATGTAAATAAGTGATAATGGATGTGAAAGATACTGATGCATGCCGAAATACCAAATATGAATGGGGATGTTTTTATAATGTTTTTTTTGAAAAGGACACTAAATAAATACAATTAATTATGATTGACCAATCATAATGATTCGTCCATGCAATGGCATTTACATGATCCTCATTATACTCTATCTTGGATTTCATGTTTATAAACAAGGATGGAAATCGCTTGCACCCACTATTTTGGATGTGGTAGACAAATTGGTAGAAGCACACATGTGAGTTGTGGGTTAATTTGCTTTAAGAAATGTTTTCACAATTTTTTTGAAAATGAACTCATAATAACATTGGTCAACATTTTAAAAATGTGAGATTGAATGAGTTGTATATAATTCTATAATCTTTCCTTGAAAATAAAATCAAAAGAACAATGGATGAAATTTTTGAACGTTATGAAATATTGGATGATTTTTCTTTTTCTATATGAAACAAATATAACATATACATTGGATGAAATCTTGTTACATGGATTTATGTGTTTCTCCATATAAAATTAAGTATTTATTGTTTGGAATATTGATCCCAACAATAAGAACACTATTTTA
>Ga0116228_10004086_pt1 | contig 12882 bp, 9 predicted proteins | sample S1TSphfallax_2_FD_89694 | JGI IMG/M metagenome (GOLD analysis project Ga0116228, IMG submission 89694) | Host-associated microbial communities from peat moss isolated from Minnesota, USA - S1T2_Fc - Sphagnum fallax MG | ecosystem: Host-associated > Plants > Peat moss > Unclassified | place: USA... | reverse complement strand
TTAGTGTAGCATTAGGAGTTAGGTTGTTTTGAAGAGGAGTTCAATTTTTTTAAAACTTCACCTTATGTACGTGATTTAAATAATTTTGATGTAATTTCTAAGAAACACAACTTTGGATGCTTACAAAGTAAACATTTTCTATAGTGAAAGCAAGTTGAAAGTTCATGCCAAAGTTGGTTTTAAGTTAGTGAATTTAAATGCAGATTATAATTTTGTGTTGGCAAAAGTTAGAGTTAACTTGGTTGCTTTGGCTAGTAAATTAAAATTGCTTAATTTTCTGGTTTTGATGTTTTTGAGAGTGTCCCAAAGGGAATTTAAGCCACAAGGGGCAAGGCAACCTCTTGCTTGAATTTTGGAGGTTCTAACAGATGAATTTCCCAATCCCCTTCCACCCTATAAAGAGGTTGACCATAAAATAGAAATGGTGTTTGGAGTGGTTTCGCTATCCAAAGCACCTTATAAATTAAACTAAAGGGCTAGATGCAAGCTACAATGGCTTGAAAGTGACAAAAGTCCATATAAATGGAAAAATTAAAATTAGAATGGAAAAAAATGGTTAAAAACCAATGTTGAATGGGCCCTATGTGATGATTAATCAATTAATAAAGTCCATATGAAAGGTTGCCCATGGGTACATTCACGAAATAAGGAACCAAGGGTGCACCTTTAGTAAGGACTTTGATGACTACTTATTTTAAAAGATTATGGACGCATAGTAAGAATACTTTGTTTGTAAGTTACAAAAAGTCATAAGAAAATCCTTTTGACTCAAAAATATATTACATTATACTCTTATGTGAACATGTGTTTTAAAAGTCTCTCCAAAATTATGTCATTTTCAAGTCTTTCAATAATCATTTATGAATTTTTTCAAGGAATAAAAACATTATAAACACATTGGTTACAATGATTAATCAATGTTTTTGATGATTCAAATTTCATTATATTCATTTCAAATTATTACACATGTTTCCACAATATATTAAAAACATTATCATCAAAATGTATTGAAACAATTTGTAATATTATTAATGTTTTGACACGAAAACATGAAAAAAAAACACTAGTTATAGTTCCTATGGCTCCTATATTTATGAATGTACCCCCATTTAGAAAACTCTTTATTATACATGTTAGGGTGAAACAAATATCAATCCAACAAAAAATGAACAATATTGGGACTTTTGAAAATAAGGCCCAAATCTAATCATTCAAAAGTCCATAGTTATTTGTTGGTTAAAGTTTTTGTTGTAAATTTTTTCAATCCATTTTTTCCCCCCATCATGTATCATATATTAATTCCCTGTAGAAAATATTGAAATGAAATCATAACAAAGAAATGCATTTGAATAATAATGCAAAACCCATATTATAATCCATATATCCACTTTACAAGTTCATTACTATATGATTGGTGTATGTTTATTGAATTTCACCCTTCAATAAAATATTTTTATTCAAGTTGGAAATCTTAATCCATAAATATTTTTGCCAAATTGATGATTTTACAATGCATTTGTGGCATTTAAATAAAGTACACTTTGCAAAAAGTCCACAAGGATGCAAAAAGTGAAATACCACAGCTTACATCTACCCAAAGGGAATTGGAAGAGCTTAAAACACAATTAAACGGCCTCTTCAATTAAGGGTATATTTTGCAAAGCAAGTCACCTTATGGGGCACTAGTCTTGTTTGTTTATAAAAAAGATGATAAGTTGAGGATATGTATGAACTACCATGCCTTGAATAAAATAACCATAAAAAAATAATTATCTTCTACCCAACATTGAAAATTTGTTGGATCGATTCAATGGGGCAAAATACTTTAACGAATTGATTTCAAATTGGGGTACCATCAAATTCGCATTGTGAATGGGTATGTGGAAAAGATGGTAATGAAAACTAGGTATGGTTCATATGAGTTCCTAGTGATGCCATTTGGGTTGTGTAATATTTTGTTGATGTTCACCACCCTCATGAATTCTATCTTCCATGAAAAGTTGGATGACTTTGTGATCATTTACATTGATGATATCTTGGTGTATTCAAAATAACAGAGGAACATGTGGAACATTTAGAATATGTTTTGAGTAAGCTTCATGACAACAAATTATTTGCCAACATGGCAAAAAGTGAGTTTGCCTAGGAAAAGATGGATTTCTTAAAACACATTCTATCAAAGGAAGGGGTGAAGCCCAACCTTAAGAAGTTGTAAGCCATAATATACTAGAAAAGACCAATCACATTCAAAGGAATATGATCCTTCCTAGACATGGACAACTTCTATCGAAAGTTCATAAAAAGGTTTTTGTAGATAGCAAAGTTGCTTTCAGATCTCTTCAAGAAGGAGTTGTCTTTTGAATGGAAATAAAAGCAACATATGGCATTTTGAGGTCTTGGAAAAAAATTAAATTATCTAGCCATGTATGGAAGTTCCTAGATTTCACCAAATCATTCAAAGTCCACATTAACGTAAATGATTTCATTATCAATGGGGTCCTCATACAAGATGGGCACCAAATTGTTTTTGAAAGTAAAAAGTTTTTGGAGCACAACTACGATGGCCAACTCATGAGGAGTTGTATATCATCGTGTGTTGCTTGAAAACGTGGCAAGGCTTTTTATAGATGCATAAAACCAAGGTCTTTACAAACAATGTCTCCTTGAAATATTTTGAAACCCAACCAAGGACCTCAATGAAACAATTGAAATGGCATGGTATCTTAGCGTTGCTAGATGTGGAATTAATCCACAAACTAGGATGAAACAACATTATCCCTAATGCACTGAGTAAGAATGAAGAATTCCAAGCGGAAAAACCTCCAACCAAGACTCAAGCATTAAGGGGCATCTTCCAGGGTGAAGGAAGTTTTAAATGGAAGATAAGGTAGGTCGATGTGCAAGACCCACTTGTTCAACATTATTTCAAGGAATTGAAAAAGTGGAGAAAGGCAAAAGACATCACCTTGAAAGAAAGGTTGTTCAAATGGAAGCAATTTTGAATTTATGTGCAAGTAGGGAAATTGTGTATAAAGATCATGCAAAAAAAAACATGATGTGTTGATGGAAGGGCACCATGGCGAATAAACCACAAAAATGGCCATAGGAAAGAGGTTTTATTGGCTTGAAATGAAAAAAGATGTAGAGCATTTTGTGCACACCTATGTAAAATGTCAAAACACGAAATCCATATGCAAAAACATGGATTATACAAACCTCTACAAATCTTGTATAAACCAAATGAAAGCACATTGAAGTGGAGTACTTTCCGACATATGTGGAGTCCATATTAGTATTAAAATAAAAGTCCACTTTACACTACAACAAAATAAATTATATTAGACAAGTTATATGGAAAAAATAAACAATTTTTTTAAACTTCTAAACTTTATAAATTGTAGATAATTATATCAAAAAATTACATTAAAAAAATGAGAACTTGAATTATTAGTTTAAATGAATAAATGATGTTATCAAACAATCCATATTTCATTATATATCTCAATTTATGATTTTCAAAATCTTTCAAAATTGTCTTCCTTTGTATCAATGGCATCACACTACTTTCTATGTCAAAAAAAATCATTCAACTAAACATTTTAGTAAATATAATGAGTCCATAATCATATGATATGGACTATGATGTTTGGTTTTTGGCACTTCAAAAGTCCAATATGTTATGGTAATTCAAAATCTATTAGCAATTCATATAATGTGATCATATCATATGTAATATTATTTTTTTGAGTCATTTTCACATATTATTCATTTATATTTTGTTCCATGGCCCATGATTGATAATCTAACAAGCTCTAACAAGATTATGTATTTCACCTTAATGTGCTTTCACCTACCATGGGAAAATGTCTCCATGGATTTCATGACCCAACTACCCAAATGGAAAGGAATGGACACCATTCTCATGGTAGTCGATTGATTCTCCAAGTTGGCAAAAATGGCCCCAACTAAAATAATCGTGATGATTTTCAATTCGGCAAAGTTGTTTTTTGATGTGTGAATCACAGATTACAAGATGCCACAATTTATCATAAGCAATAGAAATGCCAAGTTTACAATGAGCTTCTAGAAACATTTGTTCCAAAAGGTGGGGATGAAATTATCATTCAGCATGACATTCCACCCACAAACTAATGGCTAAACAGAAAGGTTCAATGGGGTGTTAAATCAATACCTCAAAAACTATGTGAATGTCGATAAAAAATATTGGGGCAAACATCTAGGCCTAATGAAAGTTTGTTATAGCTCAACAACACACTTGGAAACTAAAATCTCCCCATTTGAATTAGCATTGGGAAAAGAAGTTAAGGAGCTGTGGAGATGGTCAAAGGGTGTGAAGATAAATACATTCGAGCCCAAAAGCTTTTGGAATAGGCTCAAAAATGATATGAAAAGCATGCCACTAAAATCTGAAGGCATTTGGAGTTGAAGGTTGGGCAACACATGTGGCTGAATATGCCTAAAAGATTAACCCCATGTTTCATTGCCAAGTACACAAGGCCTTATGAAAATTTACATAAGCCACATTTCAATGTGTACACCCAAAATTGCCAACTAATTTTGTGGCACATCTGACCTTTCATAATTCGAAATTTAAATTGTTTTCACGTGATGAATAGAGACCAAATCAAAAGCAAATATTGTGACCTAATGTAGGTGCCATTGAACATAGGCTTACGATCGAAGTCGAACGCATATTCCGAGCAAGGCAAACACACCTTAGAGGCAAGGAATATTTGGTGAAATATAATTTGGCTATCATCATAAGGAAATAGTGTGGATGAAACCTACTCATCTAGACCATTTACTAGATATGGTGAATAAATTCAAACAAAAAAGGGGTCACGAACTTGGAATGAAAAAAACTTGGAAGACAAAGAAGGACCCACCTAGAAATGGTTTAAGTGTTGATGAAGACATCAATTTCTAAAGTGGGGGAGAGAGCCCACAAAAAACCAAATTAAGTATCTTCATTAAATGAGGGTTAAGGGGTTTTCGTGAACATGGTTGGCCATAGAAAGGCTAAGGTTTGGGGTGGAGGAAGTAGTTGGGAAAAGCAAAGGAGGGACAACCAATGGAAATAGATTTGGAGTTGAACTTGGATTGAAAAACTCCAAGGTTTGATAAACCGAGATTAAGGTCGTGGTGCATGCAAATAAAATGGCACGTCTCTAAATGGAAAAGTAAGACTTCTTGTGCATGAACTTGCGAATCATATCTCACTCAAGTAATTGGGATTTGGATTATAGAGCCTGGTTCAACATTGACGTGCTCCCGAGTCCCAAGTTAGGCCCAAGATGGGCCTTGGTTTTTAAAACAACGAAATTGTGGGGACTTGAGGGCACACTCCTAACTCCCAACACTAAAAGGGGTAAAGGGGCGTGCTGAAGTTTCGGGATGGGACTAGGAAGAGGGACAAGCTTTAGTTACTCATTTGAACCTGCATAAACTCAACCAACAAGTTGGTTAGTTCGCATTTTAGAGCACCCTTGGTGCTAGGACAAGCCATAGGCAACTCTGGATTCACAAGACTCACCACAGCCCGAATTCGAGGGAAGCCACCACCTTCCCCCATATAGTATTCTCTACGTTACTCCACAACACCCACATCCGAATGGCTTTTTGTCCCATGACTCCCAATGAAGAGTCTCGAAACTGTCCCGGTTTGAACTCCTGGAACTTTGTGAGTTCATAACTCTTTGTTGAGACCTCAGATTGGGAGGAGGTTTGAAGCAAACTTGTAAGTCTCCTTGAGAGCTTTCCAACAGTGTGTCACAATCCATCTGCACACACCAAGGTCAGGTCGATTCCCGACTTTTAGTGGTTGGGAGTCAAATTGCTAGTTTGATTCCCAGCCCTTTTTTTGCTATAACTTATGCTGTAAATGTCCAAATGGCTCATGTGAGGCCATTTTCGACATCTACACTTCAATAGCTTTCCAATGACATGAAGAATGCCTCAAGGCGAGGTGTTTTGACCCCTGCAATTGAACTGTGAAGTTTCAAGAGTCCCGAAGGACTCCCAAGTCCCCATTTCGGGAGTGTAAGTGTCATCCTCACACTCTTCCAAAAGTGGGGTTGCAACAAACACTATCTATTGGCACGTTTGGAACCCTTGTTCGGTGTGGTGATCGCAATTTCTAAATTAAACTCAAAGTGAACTCCAAAGAAAGAAGAGACAATTCAATTGGAAGGGGTTGTGGAAAATGCCAAAAATGAATACATTGGGTGAAAATGGTAGACACACTCGATAATACCTCCTATGCTGAGAACACAAAGACACAATGCGAATGGGCTCCTTTGGATCAGGTTGCCCAAAACCTAATCTGAACCATGGTCTGATTACCTGAACTGGACCCGCAACTGTTCTAATTTTGCTTAAAGAACCAGAACCGGAGGTTCCTCGTAAAAGTACAGAACTGCCCAACAATGGTGCAAACGTACTTAAGGTGGTGGTCAAGGCAGGCTGCTACAATGATGCAGAGGATCAGTGAGGGTCAGTTTCAGCGATGAGTGATGAGTAGTGTTTGAAACAGCATGACGTTAACCAGAGGCAGATGCCAGGAATGGAGGGCACATTCCCACAAGTATTCGCCAAGCCTGCTGCAGCCATGAGATAGATATATATTCTGGCTGTCGAGAATTTCCTTCTGCTTCTGGCTTGAATGCATCTTATTAAACTATATTTAATTTCACTTCTAGAATCCCTCGTAGACGGAGACCGACTGCAATGCTAAGAAGCTACCATTAATGTGCCTAGTTGAGTACGTTGCCGCGTACCAGTTGATGTTGAATTGAATCTTATCTGATCACCCATTGACAGAACTGGATTTGATCAAGCTTTGGACTCATCTACTTACAACACTGGAGTTGTGGCAGGGTACTAGTTTGTCCATTACCGTTAATGCAGGACCGCCTTGAGCAAAACCATCGGTTAAGATCCGGTTTGATCACGCAAGCCGCAGGCGGAGGAAACTGCTGTCAGACAGCTCGGGTCCACAGGGACGATTCACAGCGGCTGTTTTTTCTTACTGGCGAAATTTAAAATTCAGAAATAAAACATAAAGAAGTGGTTTTGGAGGTTTTCATTTTGGCCAAAAGTGATAAATTAAAAAAACTAAAAATTGCCAGATTCATATACTTGGTTTTCATTTTTCAACCAGAAGGATGATTAAAGATTTCTACTTTATTTTCGGTTTATAGCCAGATTTGGCTAAATCTTCCTAGGGATGATCGCCCAATTTTTCTACATCTTCCAATGGATGATCGCCACTTTGCCTACAAACAAAAATTCCTATAAAAAAATACTGACAGGGAGAAGAAACCCGGGATTCGACAACAGCATTGGGGGATCTCTTTGGGAGCCGTGTACCCAATATACCTACTCCTGCTACTGCTGTACTGCAGCCAGTCCCCCCTTCCCCCCTTCTGCAAGTTCCTGTGAATATTATACACATATGACTCCGTCACCTTTTTGGGTGGTCTGGCTAAGCATTATCTCTTACAACAATCGGTGCTTGCTTTTCCAAGGAAAAAAAAAAAACCAGAAGTCAGGGAAGCACCAGCTTTGTCACTATCTATGCAATGGCCATGTGGCTCTTTGGCTTCAAACGCGTACTTACTTTAAGATAAAGTAGAGATCAGGCAAGTAGAGCGAGCAAGCTCGCTAGCTAGCTGCTGGTGTATATATTTGTTTTTGTGTGTGTGCGCGTGCGTCTGTTGGGGGCGTGACGGGACCCCTGGGCGGCCTGCTGGTTCTCGATTAATCCAACACTGCAAAGCATGTTTTCTCACAGATCGCTGCACTTGCAGTTCATCAACAACAACAACGCACTGCTTCCAACAACAAGTATCTGGGCTCGGCTCAGCACAGCTCAAGCCAGTCGAGCTGTGAACCAGCAGCACCAACCAGTGCACCGTGATGGATGATAAGTGTCCAGAAACAGTTTTCTATTGGTTCCCCTTTTCCTAGCTAACCATGGTGGTTAGATCAGTTGCTGTTTTTCACCTACCTACTAGGTCGGTAGTAAACCTTCCCTTACATATGTCTTAGTCTATAGTCCATCTGCTTACCTGGTAATCCTCTATTTTCCTACCTGCCTACCTATGTATAGGACCTATCTGAGCTGAACCAGCTTCCACCTCAGCACCATGAAGGATGGATCATGGATGGTCAGGAAACAGTTTTCTGTCGGGTTTCATTTCCCTAGCAATCCACTGTGGTTAGCTCAGTTGCATTTTTTGCTACCTACTACTGGTAGGTAGGTAGTAAACTCAGCCCTTACCTATCTATAGTCGATCTACTTACCTTGTGGTCACCTCTTTTCCAACCTGTCTACCAGCTATGTATAGGACTTATTTAGGCTAAGAGTGAACCGGCACCCAGCAGTGCACCATGCAGGATGGAGCATGGATGGTAAGTGGTCAGGAAACAGTTTTCTGTTGGGTTTCATTTCCCTAGCTAACCATGGTGGTTAGCTCAGGCACATTTTGTACTACCAAGCCACTGGTACATAGGTAGTAAAACCAACCATTACCTATGTATAATCCATCTACTTACCTGGATAGTCACCTACTTTCCTACCTGTCTACCTATATATTTGAACCTACTTGTTACAGAATGAGTTACCAAGATGAAACCAGATATTAACTCAGTTGAAGTTTATCCACAACTGAGTCAGAATGGACATCCAGTGAAATTAACATGGATTTTGTTCAAGGTTGAAAACTCATAATCAAAATGCTGTCAAGCCCGGAGAGTGTTGAGCATACCCAGCTGGTGTGCATCCACAATATTGTACTGACATCTGAAAAGAAGGGAGAAGAATAGGGACAGAGAGGCCCATACTAAACATTAAGTATTTCAGGAAAAACAAAAGCAATTCAAGAACGGAAATAATTTCCTGGGACCATGTCTCAAGTTTCAACAAATATTGAGACATTAACTTAGCTGAAAAAAGAAAAGGCCTTCATTTTACCTCTCCTAAAATATCATTGCCATTCACTGACAACACGTCTTGGAGACTATGTATGCAGTCAGAAGATTAGGTAGTGCACTCTCGTGAGTCATGACACTCCAAAATTCACCAAGAAAATGTGACAACAATTTTAAAGATTAGTTGTGCTTAAAATCCTTTCACATGACTTGCTATAACTTGAATAAAATGGTAAGTCAAAGAAGTGAACTCCTAAATTCACAAATTTATGGGACCGAGACTTGGATCGAGACTTTATAGTTTTTGATATGTTGTCACTTACTTTGTCCACAAACATTATGTGAGTATGTGTGTGTGCATAGGTTCTTTATGGTGGAACAAATGTGGTATTTATTACAACCATTTTTTTTTCCTGGGAATACTCATGAGTTGGTTGCAAAATGGAAGAAAGAAGTAATTTTAGCAGGGTTTACATAACTTGTATCTCATATAGTTATCAATTGAGGGAGACTTACAAACACAATTCAAGACCATTAACACATGGCACCTCTTACTAACTCTAATAGCTATTCCACAATATTTAATTGGGATAAGGCAAATATCACATATAAGCTAAGAAATTAAGCATTATGTTACTTGATCATTAAAGTTTTCACTTGAAAACTTTATAGGGCATTAGTGCAAGTCGTTTTGAATAGATAGAAAGGTGTCATAATGTCTTATATATTCCCCCAAAAAACAAAATCATCATGTGAACATTTTTAAAGATTCAATCCAAATGCAAACATTGTTAATTGATGATGTTACCATCTTTGTCACATGGCAAAATAACCAAAAAATAATTTTGGAATGGAAATGTTACCCAATGATGATACGATCAATGAATTGTCTTCAAGGTAGAATAATTAGAAGTTAGTTCTAGAATAGAATTTCAATCAAAAAAATATGTTAGTAGGTAAATCTAGCTTAAAGGGCCTCCTAATAATTATTAATTATTAGTGGTAGGTTCACATTTTTCCATGCCTTATTTACTATGGAATGAAATTTCTAGATTAGTTCGTTTTTAGAAGATAAGGTAGTTTGTCATTAACTAAGATATATCAAAGAGATGAGTATAAAGCAAAGAAATTTAAGAGAATAAAGAAAACCCATGTGTGATGGGAAATTATTTTTGGGGCTCGTTCCTTAATATTCTGATTCCTTTCATTTGTCATGCGCACCAAGTTTGGCACCTACAACTATCACTATCACCATACTCACAACACATAACATAAAAATATTTTAACTAGTACATACCCAACACCAATGGTTCTTTGATTCCAACTTTTTCTTTCCAAGTACTTGACACCCATGGTTATTCAAATTCTAGAAAAACATCCTAAACCCTATGTGTGAACAAAAATACATTAGGATTAACAGTCATAGGATAGTTAGTTTGACATTAGGGTTATTGGCTATTTACTTAGTTAGAGGACAATTTGATATCATAAGGAGTTGTGGACATTGACAGTCCATTTGTTGTTGTTTATTTTCGTGTTTTTGTTGTTTTTTGTTTGTTGCAGGTTATGTATGTTTGAGTTTTGCAATTCAATTTAGCAAAGCTAATGAACTAGGTTGGGTGATGGAGTTGTTTCCAAGCTTCTATGGTAATTGCTCTTAGATACGGTTATTGTTAATCACGATGCTAGGAGATGGTTGGTGGGTGAGATCTTGATGGTGTGGATGATGAAAGTGTTTGAAACCTTTATAAGTTCCAAGGTCTTTAATGGACAAGAAAAACAAACGTAAAAAAATAAAGTGCTATTTATGTTTTAGTGGTTTTGAGTGTGCGTTTTCTTAGGATCTATTATTAGTCTTCAAATTTCTTCCCCAAAGCAAGCATTTTGCTATGCCATGTGCTTTAGGGAAAGAATAGAAGATGTGGTATTATGTTTTAGGGACTAATCCAAGGGAAATGATGAATTTGTCTAGAGATCTTAAGAGCAGTCAATGTGACATGTTTGATATGTTGTGTGCATCCGAGAAATTGGAAGGGACTATCTAACGGGTTGTGTATGTGTGGAAAAAAGGTACATGTATTGTTATAAGTGCTTTGGGGAATGGGGTTTTGAGAGCATTATTGGGCTTTATGGAGAAAAATTATTGAATTATTTTTTGTCTCATTGTTCTTTGTCCAACTTCCAAAGGGAGAAATTTAGGAAAGTGAAATAAGATGGAGTTGAGGTTATGTTGTTGAATAGTCACATTCATGAGCAGCTGGCTCTTGATAAAAGATCAAGAATGATCTCATCCCTTGAGGTCCAAAGTCTTATGTTGTGATGTTAGGGTTTGCTACAAATTAAAGTGTTCACAAAATCATGTAACAAGTCAATTTTTTTGCACCTCTATGGGTTCAAATGTGTGGTGCATGTATTTGTTATAATAATTATTTTATAGGGACTCAATTTAATGATTATAACTACATTTACTTGTGAAAGAAAAAAAAAATCAAAACAATATAAACATTTCAAATGAGGGACTTTTAAATTTGACCCCCTAAAATGTAACAATACACAAAGGGTGTGCATATGGACTCACAATTTTTGAATTTCACATTGATGGAACCATTTATTAGTCTTTGCACCTCATAAATGTCATGAAAGTATAGGGACTTTATTATAAAAAAATTATGAAATAACTTTATGAATCCTTATACATGATTTTTGTGAAATATATATATATATATATATATATATATATATTTCACAAACCTTAAATTTTAGGGTGTTTAGAGGTGCCCATATAATTACTTTTAGGATAAAATGATTATGAGATGGTGTTACATTTTGGTCACCTTAAATTGCTTTTACCCAACTTCTCACCTTTTACCTATTATCTAGCAAGCATTAAGGTTTTTACTTTCCATCCTTCCTCATCCAACATTGAAATTCTTGACATTGTTTTTATGTTATAATACAATTTTTCCCCACTATTGTTCATGTTGGTTTCATAGAAACATGTTAATTCTAAACATGTATGATTAAATTTTGTGCTATTAAATTGTTTTGAGATGCTACTTTACTATAATATTAATTTCAAAAGTTTAAATACTAGCACCAGTTTGGAAATGGCCATAAAATTCAACTATTCATATAAGTCCGATATCAAAATTTTCAAAAAGCCCTTGTACCTAAGAAAAAGATGTTAAACCATGACCAACTTGAACTTGGTATTAAAAAATGATACTAGTCCCAACTTGGTGCATCTTATTTGTCAAGGGCCATAATGAACCAACACACCAATTGGTGGTTTTGTTCACTGATTGGAAGGGGTGAGATTTTTCATCTAGGTTTTAAACCTTTGTTAATCACCATGGTTTCATTTTCAAACTTTTTTGTGTTCACATTTTACTTTTTTTTTTTCCTTGGTTCTTTTTTGACAACTTTGACTTCAACAACATACTACCCTCCACTTGGCCTTACCTACCAATTGGCAACCAACCTCCCCTACTTAATTACCTACTCACTTTACCTACATACCTACCTATCTTCCCACCTTACCTATTTACCTATTAGTTATTTACCCATCTTACTTACCAACCTAACTACTACCGTGTTCACCCCACTTACCTACTTATCCACCCATTTTCATACCTACCTAGCATTTGCACATTGTCATTGTTAATTGATGAAATTATAACATAGAATTCAACTATTGCAAATAAACTACCAATGGTTATTTTAGTCCTATGCAAGCCTTAATGACAATAAATTACTAGCCCCAAATGTGGGTACTACAATTGCAGACAATTTTTTTTGCATTAGTTCCAAACTTCCATTTCCACTTTGAACAATTTAATGCATGATGTATTTATTTTAATTAAAAAATAGATACCAAATTTAATTAAACAATAGATAATAGATTTAGAACTAGGGAAACAATATACATTT
>Ga0116228_10004085_pt1 | contig 12883 bp, 5 predicted proteins | sample S1TSphfallax_2_FD_89694 | JGI IMG/M metagenome (GOLD analysis project Ga0116228, IMG submission 89694) | Host-associated microbial communities from peat moss isolated from Minnesota, USA - S1T2_Fc - Sphagnum fallax MG | ecosystem: Host-associated > Plants > Peat moss > Unclassified | place: USA... | reverse complement strand
TATCACTTTTATAAATAATTATAAATGATTATTTTTATTAAACCTTAGTTACACATAATAATAATTGTTGTAACATAAATTTGTATATTTTATAAATTTATATTTTTATATTAGAAAAAATTAATTAATGTAATTAATGTGACATTACTTTAAAATCATTGTAATTACTTCAGATAAGAGTTAATTGGTATATGTATAATTATTTTCTAATTGAACATAATTATTCACACTTTGTAATTTAGAACTTCAAACCTGAATAAAAAATTTGGGAAAATTAAAGTGTAGTTAAAATAATTATTTTACTGATTTTAATTTCTGAATTTATATATATATAATTGAAATTCTGTGATTAATCATCTATGATAAATATTTTATAGTAATTTTAGAATAATTATGAAATTAATGTTATGTTTAACAAATTATTGTATTTATAGTTAATAATTACCAAAAGAAAAAAATTATTTTACCTATAATAAGTTTTACAAAAATAAATGTAATTAGTTGAAGAATAAGTTTTTAAAAATTCGTGTAAGAATTTATTCTTTAATAACATTTGTTAATTCATTACTTATAATTAAAATTAAAATATTTAAAATATTTAATTTTAAAATTATAGTCATTAAATTAGTTTTACATCAATTATATTATATATAATTCGATCAAATTATAAAAGTAATAATTTTTTAAAAATATGTTAATTATTTAATTATTTATGAGTTATATATTAATAACTTGTGAGTAAATAGATAGTTAGTTTGTTAAATATTAAGAAGTTATTGATTATTGCTTATTTAAGTAATTGATAATGACTATTGAATATTTGTGGTGTATAATTTATAATTTAAATATTCGTAAATTTAATCATTATTAATTAAATGATTATCTAATTTTAGTTCTTGAATTGTTTAAAAATCTAAAAAGTCAAAAAGTAAGGCATGAAGAAAGTTTTGGATTTATAATTTAGTTTGTGAGGAAGTTGCAACTTCAAAACTTATCCCATATTGTTTGTTCTTCAATCCTATTTTGAACACTATATAAACAAAAGGGCGTGGTCATCCAATTTCACATTAAGAAATTTGTGCACATGGCATGAACTAATCAATAGGTTCAACCCAAAACAAAAATACGAATTATGCACATTTTTTAAATACCTACCTTCCCAACCTACTTATTTACTTAACTAGGTAGGTACCTAGTTTGATCTACCCACCTAAGTCAACTATGTACCTACCTATATGAGTAGGTATTTAACCTAAGAAGGTAGAACTTTCCTACCTATTTTTTAACCTAAATAGGTAGGTTGGTATGTAGCCTAGGTTTATAAGCACTTATTTATGTACCTACTTAAGTACCTACCAACTTAATATATATATTTATTAATGCAACATTGCATACTTATATTGGGCCACGTGTCATAATATAAGATCATCCAAGTATTTGAATTGAACGTCCTAGATTATTTCATAATAATAATAATAATAACAATAATTTAAATAATCAAATATGAAAACACATGGCAGCACATCATTTGCCTTCAATTGTGACCAAAATAGTTGCATCTTAGGCGCATGTGACAATACGTATACAATGGAGTCAAAGGATGAAATGTATTTGTTGACTTTTCTTTCATATAATACCTTTTGTCATTTGCAATTAATTTATCACATGTGACTTGTCTTAAGCAACTAAAGGGATTTTAGTTGCAAAATGTTTCTTGCGACTAAAATTTAGTCACAAAGACTAGTTGAAAATACATGTTTTCCGTCTAGTGTCTTTCCTTCATAATATTTTTCTTGGCATTAGTCCAACAATTAGTGAAATAGAACAAGTTGACAAATTACTATGTATAAATCCCAAACAAAAGGTTGAAATTTTTAGGAAAATTGCATAACTTTGTTTCACACTACTTGAAAACAAAATCAATCAATATGGTCCAAGTGCATGCAAATTTGGGGCTTGAATGACTTTGCACCCACCAATGTACCATCCAAAAAATCCCGTTACATGATTTCATGAATGGGATGAAATTGTCCTCGAGGGGGCAATTTATATATTAGTAATTTTTATTTTCTTTCGGCCTTTTTTTCTTCATATGTTTTTTCCCCATCTCATTGTTTTTTCTCATGGGCATCCCTTTTGTTTTATTTTTTTGTGCCACACCTGACCCCATGTTATATTTTGGCCACTCCTACCTACCCCTCCAACCTACCTACTACCTTTCTTCCCACCAACCCATTTACCTCCCTCCTTTTGCCCTTCCTCCCACCTTCCTATATGCCTCCCTCCTACTTCTTTGTGCCTCATTCCCTTTTTTCCACTCACATCCATCCTTAATGTTTGAGAAATAAAGGCAACTTGAGCATTTGGATTTAGGGTTTACTTGTGAACTTGCATTAGGGTTTAGCTTTGAAGGCTTTGAATTTCCATAACATCAAGAACCTAAAGAAGGGGGGACTTTCAAAAGTGTGGAGAGGGGAGGAGAGAGCCAAAAGCTTATAAAGTGTGTAGAGGTGAGGACCTTGAAGGCAAGCTTCCTCTCCTTTTTTTTAAGTGTTTTTTTATGTCGTCATTTTTCTTTGGTTAAAGATCCACTTTGTGTAAAGAGGAGGAGGAGAAGGAGGATGTGTTGTTTCAATGCATTATCATTGTTTTTGGTTTTGTTGTAGTGGAGCTTTATGACGAAGAGGATGACGATGCAAGAGATCTTACATTGTCATTTTTTTGTTGTTACAACACCATTCAATGCAAAAAGGACAATGACAACAATGATGTGTTACTTTAGCGCAACGTTATTGTTTTTTGTTTTGCTACAACGCAACTATGTGGTGAAGAAGACATTGACACAAAATTTCCCACATCATCATTTTTTTTTCTTTTGTTGCAATGCAACTCATAGTTATTACCTCCACTCAATGTTGGTATTGTGTTTTTGCCTTGGTCCTTTTCTTGGTTTTTGTTGTTGCACATCTATGCTAGTCTTTTTCTTTTCCTACTACTAGTGGTCCTTGTTTTGTATCTATGTTCTTTTTGTTTTTGGTAGACGGAAACTCAAAAGAAAAAAAAGATTGATGCGTCCAATCAATAAACACAAGTTGGTGTTAAAGATGTGGCTGCATTGGCTTCGAGTGGGAATGTGGAAGACCAAGTGCAAGCTAGTGTTGATGTTGGAGAAACATCTATAATAGATGTTAGCAAAATTGAAGTTGAATTGCAAAAACTGATTGACATGATAGAGGAACAAGAAATTGTGGTTTCTAATGCAATGCTGGAACAAAATAATGTTCAACCTCATGTTGAAATTGATGGAGGTGACACATTGAACTTTACTTCTTCTAATTATTTGCCCAACCCATCCTTTCAATAGAAAGGATGGGTGGGGTCTTTTTTTATCAAATTTTTGTTGCAATACCTTCATTAATTACATGGTCCTTGAACCTTTGCCTCACTTTCATTCTCCATGTGAGAAGGTGGGTGGGGCATTTTTTATTGGTCTAATTATTTGGGCAATACCTTAAGGCTTTGTAGGTGATATATATATATTTTAGGGTTAACTTCATTTTCTACAAATTTGAACATTCGATTTTAACATTACCCTCATCTTGTGTTTTTGTTCATTTATCCCTTTTGTGTAATATTCTTATTGTGTGTTTTAATCTTTAATGTAAACAATAATCTTCATCCAAAATCTTATTTCTCACATTAGGTTTTTGGTTTTGTTATTTTGGTTTCAGATGCAGTTGCCCTTTCTCTAATTATCCTAGAGAGTGTCCATTGGGTAAGGGATGGGCCCAAAATTGCTTACAAGGTTGATGGGTGTGATGCATACTATATGCCCAAGTACAACTTGGTACAACATTTGTGGGCACACTACAATGTGGTTATGGAATCAAACAAGCCTGAATGCCCATCTATTCAAAAGGAGGGCCTAAACATCAAGATCACATGGCCATCAACGCACCAAGTCTTGAGCAATCATCTAGCTTGGTTCTATCATAATGATCAAAAGGCAATTGCTAGGCCTTGGAGGCATGTAAACCTAAAGTGGGATAGGCTCTGGGTTGCTTTGTGGGACACACCTAAAGTTACTAAGCCCACACTTATTAAACTAGCCTCTAGCCACATTTTTCGGTTTCTTGGGATGATTACATGGGGTGTGGGGTCCATCTTTCTCAACATGCAAGCCAAGGTGAAGTGCAATAAGGACTTTATAATTGTGATTTGAATGATTTGAGCCAAGTATGCAAAGGTGTTCAAAGGCGTTTGGATGGAACAAGACTAAAAGTCTGCATCTAATAAGACAATACAGTGTAAGGAAATTGACCTTCTTACGCAATACCATGAATTATAAATGATTATTGGGACCGGTAAATTTTAACAATGTCATATTCAATTTTATTTGAATTTCAAGTTTCATATGTAATTGTGTTATTTGTTTTAGGATTTGAAGCACCACTAAAGAGGTGTTTATGGATGATGTTGTGGAGGTAGAGTTGGCCAATCATGGGGTATTTACATGTCGACACACCCAAGATGCAAAGGTTGCATCAGTGCAATATAAGACGGCCAATGGGATCCCATCCCTTTATAATAATGACATAGATAACCCATAGTTTATCCCCATTTTGATTAAGGTGTTATTTTCAATTTTAGGATGTAAGGTAGCTTATTATCTTTGAAACAAGGTCACATATTTACCATTATGACAGGTTCCCCATTTTAAGGTGGGATTGTTTTGAACTTGAAGATTTTTGGCACATTTTTGTAACACATGTCATTCATATTTTTTTATTTAATGCATTTTACAACATCTTGCGTTAATGGTTAAAAATACATTCTCACATATTCTTATATGTATGCTTGATGAAATGAACAAAAAAATGATTATAATCTTGCTCTCAAACAAAAAAACCTTTCTTTACCCCCAAAAATGAAAAGTTTAAACCCAAAAGGAAAGTAATACCCTTACGATGTTATTCTATAAACACCATGGGCAAAAAAAAATTGGTACATGCTCTCAAAAGGGTATTGCTCATGTTCAAAATTACTATTCAATGCTTGTGCAATACTTTTATTAACATATATTATAAATCCTTTGGGTTCCACAAAATATTTATTGAATCTTGGAAGGATATTGCATAACCATACCAAAACTTAGAAGGAAAGCAATATCCTCATCATGGTATTTTTTAAACACCGTGGACTAAATTATTTTGGTTTAAGCTTTTGGAGGGGTATTGCTTTTGCCCATAATTACTCAATGCATGTTTAATACCTCTCTTAGGGTATATAAAAAATCCTTTGGGCTCCATCACATATCTATTGAGACCTAGAGGGGTATTGCATAGCCATACTAAAACCTATAATTGATATTTATGCACCATTTACATTTTCTAAATCTTAAGTAACCATTCATTTATTCAAAGAAACTTTACATGTTTTTTTTAATATATATATTTTTAATTCAAATTTAGTATGTTATAATACAAAATGGAATAGACATTAAACTATTAGAAATGTTTAGTAAGCCTAGGTGGCCTAGGCTACTAGCTTAGGTGACCTAGGTTAATAAACTACCTGCATAACTAGTAAGTTTACCTAGTAAGCTAGACCAACTTGAATACCTACCTAGACCATCTAGGATACCAACTTAGAAGGCCTACACTAATGAGTAAACTACATAATAAGTCTACATTAGATAAGTAGCTTACTAGGTACACCTACACTAGGCTACTGGCCTATTACTTATGCTAGGCTACGTTGTCTAGCTTGGTCAATGTCAACAATTTAGTCAATTTGACAACCTTAGCTATGAGCTTTTATTGCAACTAGCAACTTGTCCATGTTTACGTTTGCATCCAAAGCTCTAAAAAATGTTCATCTTAACAAATATCCAATGTGCCTTTTCAAATGTGTTTAAAGTAGGAAACATAAACATTATTTATAATCAACAAGTAATCACATAGACATGACATAATATATTGAACATGGAAAAAGTATGTTAAAAAACTTCATTTATTTCATGGTTAATGACATTATTGCAACATAGTGTTGTAAATACACTTTTGAACTTTGTTCATGCTTACTTTACACCAACAATGTGGCTAATTTCGCAATACCTTCATTTAGATATATTAACCAATTTGCATTGGTCCATTACATAAATTCTTGTTCTTTATGACTTTGAGAATGTCTTTCAACTACGTTTAATGTTTCATTAAAATTTCTACCAAGTTAAAATAATTATGAAAATATTATATATCTAGAAATGCAAAAAATTATATAATTTCACACATTAATAAACTAAGTATATCATCATTTAATACATTGTAAACTAAATTTTACGTAGAATTGATTTACAAGGTCTAAACTTACATAACATTAGTAACTTATATTTCAATTTACATAGAAATAAATATTTTTAAAAATAAGTTCTTATACTATTTCAAATAAATATGAAAATATTATATGTATTAAAATGAATCAACTATATATATATAACTTGATATGTTATAAATAACAATATATTTAAACCAATGTTAAAACCATGTGGCTAGGGAAAAAAACTCTGGATTAATTGAAAGTTATTTAATGTCAATTCAAGAATCACATGATTTAAATTAATGAATCTATTTTCATTTGATCTTCTTTTGATTTTAATTTTAAAAAAATTAATATGAATTCAAAATGATAGATAAAATGGAATTACTAGATTTTTTTGTATATGGTGTAATGCATAATGCACATGTGTATCAAACAATATTTTTTGAAAGAACAAAATGTGACCTTCCTAATTGTGGTGCATTGTATGAACATCACACCAACTTGGTAGTGCAAACTCTTTCCAAGATGGGCATTATGGGCAAGATTAAAAATGTTTCGCAAGGCTTTTATGACTTTTTTTTTTCATAATCCTAAAAGAACACAAGAGTTTGTTGATCTTGCTAACATGGTGGAAACAAAAGGTGGTCGCTTTTTATGAATATAAAAACAAGATGGATTTTGATGGTAACCTTTTGAATGAGATATCATATGTTGTGATCCATAAGTGTGTTGATTTAAAAATTGGGTTGGAAAAATATGAAATTCAAACTTGTTAGGGCTTCAATCATGATGCATTGTGTTTACCCTCACATTAATGAAGATGTTCATGTTATTAGAACTTTGTTTTGTCACACTATTAATGTGGTGCAAAGGCATTATTAAGAGGCAACAACCAATGTCAATGATGAGTTGGAGAAAAGGTTCCCAACACAAGATGTCATGGATGCACTTGGAATACCACACATCAATATTGGTTTAAATAGATTGTAGAAGAAACATTCTTAGTGCACATGGCATTATTAAAAGACTTTTTTTGGTAGCCAAGGAAACTTGGTTCTAATCACACATGGATACTTGCAATGCTAGATTTGGGCATTTTAGACTTACTATTTTCATTTTTCAATATAATCATGAAATCCAATGCACAATGAGCCATGGACCAACAAATGAATCCCAATCCAATGTCTCGATTGGATGAAGTTTTTTACTAATGTATTATTATGTGTCATGTCCAACAAGTTCATGAAAGTTGTTGACTTGGTAGTGGTGCAAATCATGGAGACAGTGGAGGATGAAAAAAATTTCAATAATTTGACGTTTATGAATACAAGCTTTACAATAACTTATGTGAACATTTGGACCTTGTTGTCCACATGTATGCCCATCCATTTTATACAATTTATAATTTTCCTTACCATATATGATGTAATCATGGCTTGGATTGTAAACAAAATAAGGAAGGGATGTTAGTTTGATCAACCTTGTATTACTAAAAACCTACCTTAGATGAAACATCTTGCTAGTTTGAACAAGCTAGACTTGTGGGAATGTTTTGGTGACAACATTTTCAATTTTGCATTCAAGCAATTTTTGTTATGAATATTTTAAAAAGGTGCAAGCATTCAATCACGAGCCACATTTACCCCTTAAGCCATTTTAAAAATATATGTATTTTTAACATTTTAAAAAAACTTTGAAATTTTCTTTAAAATGTTAAAAAATGTTCTTTACACTATTATGTTAAGAAAAAGGCAAGGATTAAAATTTGTTAGAAATAATTATATAAAAATATTTTTACATTATAAAAATAATGGTTACAACTATCTTTTAATGCTTTTGGTATTTTTTACTCAACAAATTGATTTCAAAATTTCAAGATATGTATATTAAGATATTTAAAATAACATTGTATTTAAAAATCCACTTCTAGTTTTTTTCCTAGAATGTTATATACACAAAATTAAATAATGATTTCAATTGTTTTATTACATGTTTGCAAAATTGCACCCATAAATTTGGTAATTGCAAATGTTTTGCAATTGTTTGAAAACGAGTTTTGTTATTTTTTTTATTACCATCGTATTTTTATATGTATGGCTTGTAAGTTGCTTTGTAGTTTAAGTTTGAATTCATGTGTTTATTCCTTGTAAATATTTTTCTTTATATTGGCAAGTATTCAATTTTTAGGTGTTTTACCCAATGTGTAAGTTTATGATGCAAGTTGTTGGATTTATAATCACTTATCCATTGGGTTAATTCTTTCCCTACACATATGTTTAAATTTGTTTATAAAAACTTACTCATGACTCGTATGCATGTCAAATCAATTGTTGCTATAGGGGTAAGGTCCTTTTGGATTGGGGTTCAACTCACTTGAGTGATAGTTTACAAAGCTTGTTTATTTATGTTCTTTGGGTGTCATTGTGTTCATTTCCTTTCTCAACGTCTAAACATTGTTGTTATTTGTTAATATTATTGCACATTTGTTGCTTGGAGACTTGGTCTAACATTTTTCCCCACCTTTCCTTTTACTTAAATGTACCTTGAATTTAACAATTGTCACCAAATTTCACACTTCCCACATATACACAAATTACATTCTCCAATCACTTGTGAAATTTTACTCATACTTAATTTTTAAAATCATAATTTATTATACAAAAAACATTTGCATGGAACCAATAGTCAAGCAATAACCTTCCTTACATGTAACCACTACAAATACAAGTGTAAATGCTTCAAAACTACACTACTTCTTATTATTGCCACTCAAGCTACATTAAATTTTTAAAAAAAAAACATTTATCATCATTGGACTTAACTTTAACATAACTTTTATGAACTTGAACCCCACTTACCTTGTCCCCCCCCCTCCCCCCTCTCCCCTCTCCCCTCTCCCAAATTGAATAGTATTCGCCATATGTTTAATTTTTTGAGAAATACAAGTTTTTATGTACTGAAAATCATTTGCACAAGTCCTTCATACGTACAATTTTGTTTTGATATGGGTTTATTTGCATAAAACTTGCATGATTCATGTCAATTAATCATGGTATTTAAGCATTGTTATTTTTCACCAAAACTCATTATTTCAAGAGCTCACATTATGTGGCACATTACCTATAGTTTGCTAAATGGTATAAATGGTGTTCATGTGTGGTTACTTGCAAGAAAACTACATACACATAAGGTGCATTCCTTGATTATTTTGGACCAATATAAATTAATCAATATGTTTACTCCAAACACACATAGGATATTGTGCTCTCCAAAAGGGTCAATAAAATGATACAATTAACTTTGATTGACCCATATGGTGGTATTTAACCCATCCTCAATATACACTATTCAATAATTCATGTTTATGGGTGGGGGTGAGGAAATAACTTCTGTGCTCTTTTTTATGCAATAGACATTGGTCTAGACCCACACACCAATTCAAAGTAAATTTGCCATTATGCTTATTTTAAAGTTTAATGACAATCCCAATATTAAAGTTGTGACATTAAGTGTTGCTCATACAATAAAATTGAATTGTTGTCATAGTCATGTTAATTCCATTTTATATTTTTGAATTGTGAATTTAACATGCAATGATGCATTTCAAGTTATGATTTTTTGGAGCCATATAGGAACTTGATGAAACAAAAATATATAATAACTTAGGAAAATTACATCATTACATTGTTGGAATTTGAAGGTCATGATCTTGTTCAACTTGAAAAAATCTTCATTATTGCCAAAATTGATTAATTCAAAACACATCAATTCATCATTTGATTACATTATCCTACTTGATTTTGCTAGATCTTGAAGAAATTACTCAAACTTAACAACAATGATTATCAATAATATCAATCAGTCAACTTAAAGAACCTTCAACAAGTATTTATAACAAAATTAACCATTGTATTTTTAAAAGAGGTTGGATGTTGTTAACTTTTGTGTATGAAAAATAAACAATTAGAGTACTAGCATGAAACTATATGATGTAAAGTTGGGTCCATAACATGCTTGTCACATAAGGAAAATTTGTCTCCAATATGACATAGATGCAGAACAACAAAATCCACAACATCCCCTATTTAGTGTTGAATGTAGCTATCAAATCCATTTGATGATATTAAACCTTTGTAAATCCCTTGGAATGGTCAAATTTAGTTTTGTTGTGGTCATGTTATTCTAGGTGCACCAAGCCCCTAACCATCATGGGAAGAAAAAAAAAACTTCGGATGAGACTTTTTGATTGTACAAAACTTCATCATTTCTCCCATCCTTCCTCCCTCTCCACCTTTTTTCCCCAAGGAGATGTGGTTAATACGATTGTTGTTTGTATGATTGTTTAACTTTTAAAATAGTTTGCTTCAAGAGGATGATTAGGTTTAGCTCTTTGCAATTCTTAGTTTCCATGTTTGTTGAAGATTATTAGTTCAATGCAGCGATGGTTTAAAGGGAGATTATGCCCCCAAAAGGCACATGCATTCTTAATCTCTCCCCAATGTAAGGATTTGGTTGTTTCTTTGGTCTTGTTAGTGGTGTAGTCCTACACAAATTTCACATAGTTTCAATGTCAAAATAATCTATTACTTAAACCATTTTATCTTGAATTTTTGAACAAACTCAATGTGTGCATCTATTGGATTTTCATATATGACTTATAATATTGCTTGCATGGCTGATTTGTTAATAAGAAATGCCATTCAACACTAGGTGTGGGTGGAAAACATTACACAATAGAATGACTGTCCATGTATCCTATTGCAAGACAAGGAAGACAATGAGTGAAAAAACATGGGCCACTGCATCAAACAATAGAAAGATTGAAATTCCATTTGTTTCAATTTTTTCTCTATATCATTTGTTGGGGCCTACACAATGCAACAAAAATAGGTTATTGCCAAACTACAATAAGCAAGATGTTGGGCCATATATGTTGTTTGTTAATCCCATGTTCAAAGAATAGCTACATGCCAAATTTTATTTTGTAGGAAGGTTACTAAACTACTTTGAAGATGTTTCAAAGAAGCCAAATGGAAATTGAATTCCTAGAACTCCTTGGACAAGTTTAAAGTGCAAACATGTCCCATGTTAAGACATATGTTGCTTGGTCAAAAAGATCCTTTACAATTCATTTCTCTCTATGAAAATGATCCGCTCTTGCCTGCATGATATCACATTAGAATTGATGAATTTAAATACAACAAAATAAAATCCCAAACTTTAAAGATTACCCATTGTAGGCCTATTTGGAAGACTAGCTTCTCATGAGGCCATGGTTACAAGAAATCTTGAATATTGTGGACAAGTTGGTTTTATTATGTAGGTGGATTCATGTCAAATTGCAAAGCAAAATACAATTTCTTTTCAAGATGGAGAGCCTAAAAGTGCAATTAACAATTAATGACCATTGTTGTTAATTTTACATTTGACAAACGTTTCACATCAGTGCAAAGTAAATTTTGCTAAAGATTTAAACCAAAATAGAATGTATAAGGCATCAATTATGAAAGGATTGATTTGACGACAAATACCTGCATAAGAAAAAACTTTGAAAAAATAGTAATGATTTTGTTGTTAATAGTTTGCACATTTTGTTTTTTTCCCATTCAACTTTCCAAAATAGAATGTATAAGGAATGAGTTATGAAAGGACTAATTTGACAACATATACCTGCATAAGAGAAAGCTTTGAAAAAATAGTAATGATTTTGTTGTTAATAGTTTGCACATTTAATTTATTTCTCATTCAACTTTTCACCAAACATGTTGTAGGTCTGCCATTTTATAAAAACTATTTGCATCATCTTGTCAACATCAAACACATGGTAGAAAACCCACTAACAAAAAAATAAATTGGAATTCATCCTACAAAAGTTTTTTTCTTTGGTTCCTCTTTACCAATGCAAGAAGACAAATGCATAACAAGAAAATACATTTTGGAGAAAAAAATCAAACAATATGTCTTTTCATACACAATCTAATCAAAGATATGTCTTTTGTATTAAAAAAAATTAGGGCGCCCAAATATACATGACTTGAAGCCATAAACTCTGGATAAATTCAGAGAATAATACATCGTAAAAAGTAAAATTTACATGAGGACTTGTGTTTTATATTTATAAAATATAAAATATAAATGATCTAATATATAATTATTATAAGCTATAAATTATTTTTTATATGTCATAAAGTTTTAAAATAAAATTTCAATTATACATAGGATTAATATATGGGAGAGATCATTTTTATTATTATGTGAACCATTAAGAAAAGTGGGAAATTATCATGTGAGTCAACTAATTTTTAAAAAAATAGGCATTAAAATCTTATTGAATTAAAGACTTTATGGTTTTGCTTTTGAAATGAGTTTACAACTTTAAGAGAGAGAAACATAAATATGTACATCATTGAAGAAATGTTAAAAATAAACTTTTAAGTTTAAATTTCAACAACATTGAATTCTAACATTAAGTAATAAATTTACATGAAACCTTAAACCCATGTACCATCAATGTGACCAATTTTGCATTACATTCATTTTATGTATGTTAAATCATATTATA
>Ga0116228_10004084_pt1 | contig 12883 bp, 6 predicted proteins | sample S1TSphfallax_2_FD_89694 | JGI IMG/M metagenome (GOLD analysis project Ga0116228, IMG submission 89694) | Host-associated microbial communities from peat moss isolated from Minnesota, USA - S1T2_Fc - Sphagnum fallax MG | ecosystem: Host-associated > Plants > Peat moss > Unclassified | place: USA... | reverse complement strand
TCTTCCTTTAGTTTGGCTTTACGTTGGTACCTAATCTCTAAATACGATGACTTCAGACTGTTTTTCCTCATGATGTGGTGACTTAATGTGTGAGTTATGAGCCTACTGGCTAGGCCAATTCCATACCCCATTTCGTTTAGTTGATGGTTATTACAAAATTAAGGATATGTGATATTACAAAATTAATTAAAAATTATTTGAAGTAAAAGGCACTTTATTTGAATTTAAAACCCAAATCAAAATTTCAAAAATTTGAATTGAAAACTAAAATTGCTGAAATTCAATTCAATTTCAAAACATATGAAACTAACAAAATTTATTTAAATAGTTGAAATTGAACCATGTTGATATTTTTCATTACATATTATATAAAATTATAGATTAAAAATTCCAAGTTTTGTCATGTGGCAAAATATGATCAGAAAGTGTGTTAAAATCTATGGCCATCCATAATGGATGGCCTAGATTAATATTTCAATAATAAAAAAAATTCCAAAAAATTATTATGTTGACAAATGGCAATTAGCGGTAAGGTTATTTATTAGTTGCAAAAGAATGATTAATAGTTGCAAATGTTATACAATAGTCAAAGGATGGAAGTGTATACATTGAAAATATATTTCATCCATGAGAAATGTGTTGACATTATGTTAAGCATTATTTATGATTAAAGGTTCAATGTGATTTCATTTATGTAACCAAAGGATTTTTTAATTGCAAAGTTGATTGTAACTATTTTTTAATCACAAATTGATTTTTTATTAGTAAGGCCATTTTTAAATCTCAACATCATGGACCTAATAAAATTCATGGTAATCATCCATGGGTGGCCCTCCAACTGCGAAAACAAACCTTTCCATGCAAGGAAAGGGGTAAACAACTATGGATTTTGCAGCTATTGCATATCACACCAAATATCGAACTTTCAAATGAAATCATCCAATTCGATGGTGTTAACTATTTCCAAATATTAGCAGGGTCCCTTGGAGGTGCCATAAATGTCCTTCATGTCCCACATCAATGGTGCAAAAGTTATTTTCAAACATAAATCTCATTAATAGAAATCAACCAAAATGTAACCACTCCGTTTATGACTACATGTGACTTGTAATCGTTTGTGACTAGATTTGGGAATATTTGCAACTACAAGACCAAATTTCAACTATTTTTGTCATTTTCGGAACTATGATGTAACTATTAGAAAATTTCATCCTATTGATTGGATCAATTTTATATTTATTTTCATCCATTAATAGGTTGATATGTCCCATCAGTCGCAATAATCACCAAATTAGTTACATCCTAAAGGTATTCTACAATGACATAGAGGTGTATTGTAATGTATGTACTAAAATTATATATATATAAAGTTCATATAATGAATCTCAAAATTAATATTTGAACTTTGAATTTTTTATTCAAATCTGAAAATTGTTATTTCAATTCAGAAAATTATTAATTGAATCTAAAAATGGACATTTCAATTTTGAATATTGTTATTTGAATATGAAAATTGACATTTCAATTCTGGAATTTTTTATTTAAATTCAAAAAAATTATTTGATCCAAAATTGATATTTGAATTCTAAATTATTATTTTTTATTCTAAAAATTAGTATTTCGATTCAAAAAAAAATATTGAGTCTAAAAATCGGCATTTTGATTTTAAATATTTTTATTTGAACTTGAAATTTGATATTTGAATTCTGAATTACTATTTTGGAATCTTAGGCTTATATTTTAATTCAAAAAATGATTGATTGAGTTTTAAGGGTTTTTTCTACTAGTCTTATCCATAATAAATCAATTTTATAAATAATTATAAATGATTATGTTTATTAAGTCTAAGTTACACTAAATGATTATTGTTATAACATAGATTTGTATAATTTTTAATTTAAATTACTATATTATTATTAATTAATTAATGTAATTAATGTGACATTACTTTAAAATCATTGCAATTACCTCATATAAGAATTAATTAGTGTGTGCATAATTATTTTCTAATTGAACATAAATATTCACACTCTGTAATTTATAACTTGAAACCTGAATTAAAAATTTGGAAAAATTATAATGTTGTTAAAATAATTATTTTACTAATTTTAATTTCACAAATTATCGTATTTATAATTAATATTTACCAAGAAAAAAAATGATTTAACCTATAATAATTTGTACAACAATAAATGTAATTATATAATAAGTAATGTAATTAGTTGAATAATAATAATTTTTTACATGTAAAATTTTACTTTCTAATAGCAATTGTTAATTCATTACTTATAATTTTAACATAAATATTTAAATAGTTAGTTTTTAAATTATAGTCATTAAATTAATTTCACATTAATTATATTATATATCATTCAATCAGATTTTAAAATTTAATAAAATATTTTAGTTATTAATTAATTTATGAATTATGTATTAATAATTTGTGAGTAATTAGATAGTTAGTTTGTTAAATATTAAAAAGTGATTGCTTATTTAAGTAATTGATAATGAATACTGAATATTTGTAGTGTATAATTTATAATTTAAATATATGTAAATTTAATCATTATTAATTAAATAATTATTTAATACTTGAATTGTTTAGAAATCTAAAAACTAAAAAAGTAAGGCATGAAGAAAGTTTTGGAATTACAACTTAATTTGTGAGGAAGTTGTAACTTCAAAATTTATCCCTTATTGTTTGTTTTTCATTCCTATTTTGAACATTATATAAACAAGGGGGTGTGGTCATCCAATTTCACATTAAGAAATTTGTGCACATGGGATGAACTAATCAAAAGGTTCAACCCAAAAAAAAAAAAATTATGCACATTTCGAAAATTTTACCTTCCTAACCTAATTATCTACCTAGTTAGGTAGGTACTTAGTTTGACCTCCCTACTTAGGTCGACCTATGTACCTATTTAAATACCTACCTATATGAATGGGTATTTAACCTAGGAAGGTAAAACCTACCTATCTATTTGTTTACCTAAGTAGGTAGGTTGGTATGTAACCTAAGTTTGTAAGCACTTATTTATGTACATACCTACTTAGGTACCTACCAACTTAATATTAATATTTATAGTAATTTTTAAATGCCATGTGGCATACTTACATTGGGCCATGTGTCATAATATAAGATCATCCAAGTATTTAAATTGAACATTTTAGATTATTTCAAAAATATATATATTTTAAATAATCAAATATTAAGACACGTGGCAACACATCATTTGCCCTCAATTATGACCAAAATAGTTGCATCTTAGTCGCATGTGATAATATGTATACAATGGAATCAAAAGATGAAATGTATATGTTGATTTTTTTCTTCATACAATACCCTTTGTCTTTTGAGACTAATTTATCACATGTGACTTGTTTTAGGTGATTAAAGGGATTTTAGTTGCAAAATGTTTCTTGTAACTAAAATTTAGTCGTAAAGATTAGTTGAAAATACATGTTTTTCTTCTAGTATCTACTTTTGAATCCAAGGAATCTTCTTCCACTAACATTACAAATGGCATGAGTGGTTTAAACTTCACCCCCCACCTTGTGAATACACTAATGAACTTGTTCCTTGTCTCAAAAGCTTGAATGTTGTCCGTGGTGAACCTTAACCCTAATATGAGCAAACGATTTTAAAACCACCGTAACACAAGGTTGATGTATTTATGGCTTAAACTAGTCCTATAAGGATGTTGAACATGTTGCAATTTATTATTAAGTCCCAAATTCCAATTACATGGTAACCCAAGGATGTTGCACTTATATGTTTATGGCACCTCCATCCCCAAAAATGTTTTAGAAGGCCAAAATGCACTTGGGGCCTTCACAACTAAGGGAACGACAAATGTGGTTACTACCTAATCTCACCACCAAAAGGGTTTATTGGTCATTACTTCAATCTCACCCCTAGAACATTGAATTAATAGCACCACATAAATAACAATCTACCTTCCATTAAACCTTAATCTCTATGTTTGGGCAATCCACAACCCAACCAACATAAAAATGGGAAGAAAGGTGCAATCGTAACAACACAAAAATGGGGGTTTTTCATACAACACAACCCCCACTTTTTGTAATTTTCACTTAAAAATTATGACAGGAATTCAAATATAAAAATTTGTTGATTGTGTAACATTTTTCCACCTAAAGGTAGGGATAAATGATGTGTACTAGCAAAGGGGTGAGAATATAGATAAAAGAGTCAAAAACCATGTTGAATAGTGGTGTAAATAGTGAATTTTTTTACATTTTTTTTTTTGACATTTAAAAGTTATGTTAATCATTCCAAGTTGTATTAAATGATTAATATGAAAGTTGAGGAATTCAAATTAAAAATTCATTAAATTAAATTTTGGGTTTTGGTTTTTTAAATGATGTTTGAACTTGAATAGATGTTATCTTATATGTGGCTAATTTTACAAAGGACTAGGTAAAAGATTAATGTAATAACATAATTTTGATGGTAAAAAAATTTAGATGATAGCAACCTACTACCCAAGTTCAAAAAACACTCACAATTTAAAAGATATGGAATTTTACATTTAAAAAATAATAATTAATTTTTTTTAAAAATAAATTTCAAAAATCCCTTACCACATGTAAATGGGTGTAATGTGCATGGACATACAAAAAAAGGTTGTAGTTTATAATAATAATAGAAAACCTAAAGTAATTAACATATTTTGGTATGATTCAATATTATGATAAATTTTCAAGATGAAATGCAAAATTTGGCAAAATTTACACACTTTGAAATTTTCATATTTATTCAACAATGATTAACATAAAACATGTGATCTATTGGGGCAACTATATGTATTTTTAATAACAACTTGCAAAAGATTTCATTCAAAAATTCTTTCATATGAAAAAATAAAAAAGGACTAAAAATGATTCACAATGTTTTGGTAAAGTAATCATGTTGGCTCCTATCTACATACATACACCCAAAGAAAAGACTCAACAGCTAATAACTACTAACACACCAAATTTGCAACTCCAAAACTTTTCGACTCCAAACACACTGAAATTCCTCACACATGTGGCTTCCCACTTGAGAATCACAACAACAAAGACGAAACCTGAATTCACATCCAAATGTGAAAGAGATAATTTTTTCCAAAATTAATGCAAATCAATTCAAGAAATAGGGAAAATATCTTTTGGACCTCCAAAACTTTTAGTCTGCAAAATATCTACAAACTTGCAAGCTTATAGATCTTTGTAAGAAAAATCCAACAGTGTAAAAATAATTCAAATCTGATGTCATATGTGAAAGATATGATTTTTTGAAAAATTCAAAATGAAAATGAAAGTTGATTCAAAAAACTAATTTTTTGTCTGGTTTTAAGGGTGAAATTGTCTGACATCTATCCGATTATAGGGGTCAAAGTGTCTAGTGCATGGTCACTAATATGTTGTTCGAAAACTAGCATACGCGTCCATTCACCAACCACTTGTCATAAACTAGATGGATGAAAAAATCATCCAAATTATCAATGAAAAATCTTCCATATGGATAAAAACGAAACAAAATGTTGACAAGTTCATACTGGTGCCCAACCTATGCCTTAAGTTCGGAAAATTAGAAAACAATGAAAAATAAAAAGGAGGTCTAGATTGGACCCCCTCCAAACCAATTTGTCTTGGGCCTCCCCCAAATGACACAAGCTTCCAAACTTGGTAGGTTCAGAAAGCTTGAAACATATGACAACAACAAAACGAAGTTCCACATTCTTGTTCACCCCACCTCCCCACCCTTTTATTTTATTTTATGTTCCTTTTTATTTTTTATTTTTATTACAAGTGTCATTTGCCCACCAACAAAACCACAAAAGAACTCCCTTGCCACCCTTATTCTTCTTGAGCTTTACAATAGCAGTATATACCACGAAAAGAAAATGGGGGGTGGGCCCTCCCCACCCCTCTTTTTCTTCCAACGAGGGGGTGTATTGAAAAGAAAAGGGAAGATTAAAAGAACAAACTTAATTGGAAAAAAAAATTAAAATTAAAATTAAAATCTTTGGAACTTGATAACCATATTCAGCACTTGATTTGTGATACCATTGTCAAGGAGTGGTTCTGCTAATGTCTATTTATTCTAACAAAACCAACTTCTATACATGCAGATTTGCAAATCTGTTACAATTGTATGAATCTTCATCACACGTTTCCTTAGTGGCCATGTACTACTGGTTGCCAAACACCAATTCATATCATTAAAAATCCAGAATCTATTGAAGTATGGCTTTAAGGTCAGAACTCTCAAGGTTCATTCAGTCCATATGAGTTGTTAGCCTTCTTTTCTTCATCAAACTTCAACATCAACCCTTCATATCATGTGATGCACCCTAAGCTCCTTGATGGATTCAATTGTGAATACAAAGGTGAAAACATCGGAAGGAGGAGGAATTGGGGCGCGCTCCTTGGCTCGCAACACTTCGAGGGTAAATGAGCATGCTGGAGCTCCGGGATGGGGACTAGGAAGATTGAAAAGCAAATCAATTATTCACACGGACCTGCACAAACCAAACAACAAGTTGGTTAAAGTGTAGCTGGAGCACTTTTGATGAACGAACAAGCCATGGGCAAACATGAACTCACAAAACTCACCATGGCCCGGAATTGGGGAAGCCACCACCTTCCCCCTTATAGTATTTTTTGTGCCTAGCCATGGGGCTAGCACCCAAATGTCATTTTGTCATGGGACTTCCAAATCAGAGTCTTGAAATTCCCAAAATTGGGACTCCCGTGATTTTGGAGTCCCATAACTTTGTGTGTAGACCATTTATTGAGGTAAGGTCTAAAGAAAAATTGTATCCTTCATCGAAAGTTTTCCAACAGTATGTGGCATGCCACCTGCACGCAAGGAAATCAATGCGATTCCTGACTTTTAATGGTCGAAAGTCAAATGGGCAATTTGTCTCTCGACCCTTCTTTTGGTTATAACTTATGCTTTAAGTGTCCAAATGGGTCATAAGAACCCATTTTAGACATCTACGTTCCAAGAGATTTTTAATGATATAAGGAAATTTTTAATTTAATGGGTTTTGACCCCTGAAATTACTTTCTAAACATTTAGGAGTCCATAGGGACTCTAACTCCCAAAGTGGGAATTCACTTGGGATTGTGGGGGTTCATTCACTCACACTCTCCTTCACAAGCCCTTGCCTTGGTCATGAGCCCAAGGCTAAGGTTGTAACATCATCTATCATTTTTTAAATCCATACATCTATTCTACTAAATCATTAGCATAACAAAGTTTATCAACGATTAGCCTAGTAGTCTAAATTGCAATAAGAAGATAATTTCATACAAACAAGAACTTGTTATTTCACTCCTTCATTCTGCTTCTTATTTTACCTTTCATCGTTAATTAAGCAAACCTTTTTTCAATGTAAATGCTCCTTCCACCATCCATTGTTCGATGTAGTTCTTGTTCTCCATAACACATAGACAAATAATGTTGCCTACTCATGCATTCCTTGCAACAACAATGGAATAATTTTCGTTGTAAACATGTAAAAAGTTGATGGTTATTAACAATAGTCAAACAAAAATGAAACCTTAAAACCCATTATGTTCACATTGTTAGAGTGATTTTTTGTCCGGTCACAAGGGTTCCATCTTGCTCCTCCTCTTTTTTTGGTTCATGACGAACAACAAAGGTCCCAAAGTTTGGAACTCCCAACACCTACAGGCAGAGGAGCGCCACTTGCTCTCGTTGATGTTGACGAAACATAGAGTGAACTATAGAGATAAAAAGGTAAGAAAAAGGAGGGTCTATCACAACCCTAGCCTTGGGCTTGCGACCAAGGTAAGGGCTTGCAAGGTTTCGGGCCAAGAGGAAACCTGGGAATGAAGGAAAGTGTGAGGGAATGAACCTTCACATTCTCAAGGGAGCTTCCACTTTGGGAGTTTGGAGTCCCGGTGGACTCCCGAATGTTTAGAAAGCGATTGCAAGGGTCAAAACCCAATGGATTGAAGAGTTTTTTATATCATTGAAAAGTTATTGAAACGTAAATGTCTAAAATGGGCTCTCATGACCCATTTGGACATTGAAAATACAAGTTATGGCCAAAAGAAAGGCCGGAGGTCAAATTGGTAATTTGATTCCCGACCACAAAAATTTGGGAATCAACCCGATTTCATTACGTACAAGTGGCGTGTGACATATCATTGGAAAAATCTCGACAAGGGCTATAACTTTGCTTTAGACCTCATTTCAATTAGAGGTCTACATGTAAAGTTATGGGGCCGCAAAGTCGTAAGGGTCCCAATTTTGGCAATTTCGGGACTCCAAAATGGGAGGCCCAGGACAAAATGTCATTTGGATGTGGGCTTCGTGGAAAGGCGCAAAATATACTATAAAGGGGAAGGTGGTGGCTTCCCCCAAGTCTGGGCCGTGGTGGGTCTTGTAAGTTCGAGTTACCCGTGGCTCATCCTAACATCAAAAGTGCTTTAACTATGCATTAACCACCTTATGTTTGGTTTGTGTAGGTTTGTGTGAGTAGTTGATGCTTGTCATTCTTCTTAGTCCCATCCTGGAGCTCTAACACACCCTCCTACCCCCAAAGTGCTACAAGTTAGGGAGCATACCTCGACTCCTTGCTCTTCCATCATTTTCAATTTATATTCACATTTGAATCCATTAAGGAGCTTGGGAGCGCGTTAGGGTCCTTGTAAAATAATGCTAGGGGCTTTGTTAATTAAATTTTCAATGACAAAATAATTCAAAATTAATATCTTTCACACCTTAAGTTTTGTTTTTTGAAATCACCTTCATTATATCATAATCACTAAGGGGTTTTCAACAATAACAAGGGAGATTCCAAATTCCCTTAAAATTTGAGTTGTGATTTCAATAAATTTTCAATGAAAATATTGTTGAATATTTAATAACTTATGTACCATAGGTGGATACATTACAAAAGGAACCCAACACACCCCTATTCATCAAGTGGTTTCCAATGGTACCAAGAGCATGGCAAGAGGCACCTTGGTTTGGGATTAATAAATGAGCAAGATGAATGAATGAAACCTATCAGTGAATGAATGATGAAATGGATGAATGAGGACTTGAACAAACAAGTGAATGAACATGTGAAAAAGTGAATGAATGAAGGATGAAGTTAGGTCAAAATCTTTCACATTCAAATGCATTTATTCTTGTATGATGTTTTGTTGTGTGCATTGTTGTGCAAGTGCAGAGTGTTCCTTTCTGTATTTGTTGATGTAATGTCTACATGCATTAGGCAATTGAAGATGCTCGCAAGTTAAAGAGAGAAAGAGACAATACTTCATGTCAATAAACAACCATCATGCTACAAATGAATGTTTGTTTATCGACATAGGTCAAAATTTTGTTGCAAACATGGTGTGTGTTGGAGGTTTGGTTAGTGAGAAGAAGCGGAAGTTCTTGTAATTTATAGCCATATTTTGGCTTTTGAAATTTACTCAACCTTTGATTAATTTCGAAAACATGAAAATGTTATTTTGATTTCTTAAAGGTGAAGAACATGTCTCGCAAGCACTGGAGTGATTCGTCAAATTGGGAGATGGCAAGAATAATACATCACATTGTCATGGAATCCACGAAAGGTTCTATCCAAAAAGCTAAATACATCATTGTCAATTGTGATGAAGTAACCATTATTGACAACCAAACATGGTGTAGTGTGCATGCACACATTGTTGATGGCTTTAAGAGGGTCCCATTATTGTTGAACCTTGAGAGGTTGCTTAGTGGAAGCACTATTGATAACAACACTACATTGATATTAAAGTCATTGGTAGAGTATGGGGGTTTGACAGTAGAACAGGTTGTTAGTAAGCTTACATGTTTTGCATTTGACAAGGTTGTGATGTTCATAAGCATACAAACTAGCCTTGTTACACAACTCAAGTATAAAGTAGTGCTCAATTTATAATTAAAATGGCATGGCACATCACATCAACCTAGCAATGCATACCTTTTTTAATCAACCTTTGGTTATTAAGCTTGAGAGCTTGTTGCAAACCACTCACACATATTATTATTCTTCACCAAAAAGGCACCTTGAACATGGCAACCTTGCCATGTTGCTTGAAACTAAGGTTTTGAAATTGCTCCACAATGTAAAAGCTAAGTGGATCTCCATGTTGTCCCTAATGAAGAGAGTGTTTGCTAAATAAAACCCTAATGGTTCACATGAACAATGACTTAAATTGTGTGGTGGCAACAAAAACAAACCTTGAGTATTTTTGTGATGTTGAGGTGGTAATGGGTTGATGTGCATCATGCCCATGTTAAAGGTAGTTCATGCACTCATTAAGTTCGTTCAAGCATGTGACACATTTGTGTGTGATTTTGTGACTATTGTTAAATTGTGTTGTGCAAAATTATACAAGTTGAATTCTAATAAGTATGGCCAATAACATTTCAAATTATTCTTGGACTTGCATGATAGTAGCAATGACCAGTTGCTTACTACTTGGTGGATTGATTCAACAACAAACATTCAATATGTGATTTTTTATTTTCGAAGAAACAATATTAGTTGCATGAGAAATACCCAGACACTTGGGTGTTCAGTGAAGCTACTAGAGATGATTGGACAACATATTTTGAAGTTGCCAAGCTCAAGTGTTCACATGCTACTATGTGCTTGATTTCAAAATTTGAGCATCAATTCCCAAATCAAGAATTGTTGAATGCCACGTGCATCACATATCCTTAGTACTAGTTGAACCCTCTTGTTGAAGACTCATTCCAAAGTCACTTAACCTTACTAAAGGCTAATTTCTATTTTGAAAAAACCATTGGTTCAAATTCTAATTGGGTGAAGATCCAAACTTTCGTTGATGAAGGCATACCTAATCTTGGAACATCTTTTTTCAACCATGCAACTTCTTTGTAACTGCCAATATTACATGACCAAGTCATTCAGTTGGGGTCTAAACTTACATCAAGCACCCTTTTCTAGCATCAATTATCTAAATATTTTGCTTGAGTAGAGTTATTTGTAGTTATGATCTAGGTTAATGGAGAAGATGAACATTGTTTCTTCACATTGTCATTCATGAAATCCAAGTTACAAAATAAGTTAATTACCCATTTGGATTTGGCTGTGAAGATGTTTGCTTAGGAACATTATAGTTTGTATACTTTTCCTTTTGGGGATGCCATGGAGGAATGGACTCATAATAAGGTGAGGTATGCAATTGATTCTTAGATTTTTGGGTTGTATTATCATTAGGACTTGGTGCAGTTTTTGAAATGTAGCTCTTATGGCAGTTGATTGCTGATTTATAATGCAATTTAGTTTGGTACCAGATGTATGTGGCTTATTTGCAAGCTTCCTAGGCATAAATATAAATCATGGAAGGGAGATTTGGATCTACAGTTCATTTTCATTGTTGGTTAATTTTCATTCTATACATTTCATCACTCCTGGTTTTTTTCCTCTTATTGTGTTTTCCAAATGTCCTGGGCAATTTTCTTTATGGTTGGCATTAGGCTATTTTGTTTCTGTATTCAATCATTGGCTTTTTTTTTGCATTGTGCAGGTTTGCTTTGAACGTGAGTGGGTTGTGTAAGACTGAGTTGGCCTGCAGTGAGCAGGATCCACAAGGATTGGGGCTCAAACACCCCTCAATTCTTTGGGTCCATGTTGTTTTCTTAATATTTTTTGCATTTGGATCTTCTATTGTTCCTTTTTTCATACTGTCATTTTATGTTGTGTTTCTCCATGTTGCACTATGGCAATTTCCATCAAAACGTTGACCTGAAAGTCACATTTCTATTTCAACCTTAAATTGATCACTGTAATTTTTATTTAAATCTCTAACTCATTCTCTTAAACTACTGATGAGAAGCATGGTTTTGCCAATAAATTTTATAACAGACTTTTTAGCCTTGCTGTCCAATTCAAGTTCTTAAGTGACTAGGTAGCTCCAATTTGCCTCCACACAAAAAATGGTGGCAATCGTTGCACCCCATTGAGATGCTTGCCTTGCCAATTAAGCCTCCACATCGGTCTATTTGTGGCTGGCCTCTAGACCTGGGCCTGTTGAAAACAAAAAAACGCTGGACCAAACTCTGAGATCTGCTGCTGTGATTTCCTTGCTTTACGGATAACTGTATTTACCATGTTGTTTCGACTTCAAGATGTATGCATAGTGGCCTCCTTTTGGGAATCTACTTTTACCACTTGCAACGACTAGCTACCTCTTGATACTTGCCATGCAGTACTGTGAATGGGGCATTTTGTCAACTGTCAAAAGGGCTTAGAAAAGCACATGTAAAGTTTATGCTTTCAATATATTGCTGGCGATCAAAACTTTAGTGAGAATTTTCAGGATGAATTTGAGGATTTTACAACCTGTTTCTTGGATTGTTCACATAAGTCAAATACCAACGAGCAAGTAGCAAGGCTGTCAATATGCCCGCCCTCCAAAGTTTTAAAAAGATACAAGTTTAGAATCTTGTGGATATGAGCATGCGGTGCAACTCCCCCCCTTTTCCTGCAGGCTAAACCCTACTGGACATTACTCCGCTATTAAAATAATTTGCACCTACAAAGGTTGCCTACACAAGTGTTTTACCTTGTCAAGGAACCTTTGATGCAACGAATGGACGTGGAAGCCAGTCAGGTTGGCAATTAGGAGTCCATCACAAAAAACTAGTTACTATATTATACTGACTATATTGTTTCATATACAGCACCATTCGCCAATGTTGGTGTTTACTAATTCCTAACAGGGCTGTCCAAAAATGGTAAAACTGTCAGACTGTTCTAATCAAAATATCAGGATTTGCAACACCCATCTACGGACCAATCTCAGTCATAGATCACCCAACAACAGAAATTTCCATACTTTAACTTCT
>Ga0116228_10004082_pt1 | contig 12891 bp, 10 predicted proteins | sample S1TSphfallax_2_FD_89694 | JGI IMG/M metagenome (GOLD analysis project Ga0116228, IMG submission 89694) | Host-associated microbial communities from peat moss isolated from Minnesota, USA - S1T2_Fc - Sphagnum fallax MG | ecosystem: Host-associated > Plants > Peat moss > Unclassified | place... | reverse complement strand
TATCCATCTTCAATTTTGATAATGTCCATGTCAAAAAAATCAATTAATAATATGGGTTCATCAAATCTAAGATCATTGAAATAATATGTTTGAAAATAACATCATTTAGAATTTGAAAACAAATTTCCTTGATGAAACCATGGGATTTATGGATTCCTAATTTCAATTTTGTATAAGGGAAGGCATGGATAGTTGTACCTTCCCTTGTATAATGGTCAAGGGCCCAAATACACTTACTCAAAATTCTTTACATAATAAAGACAATCCAAATTAACTTATGTAAACATTTCCTATTTATGTAAACATCCTGTTCCAAGCTAGTGAGAAAAATGGTCATTATAAAGCACCCTAAAAATACATTATGCATGTTTGTTGAAGTCATTATGTTAAACAAACCACTTGTTTGACCAATATCAAAAACACATTAATACACTTATTTTGTTGTGAAATGATTCATAAAAAACTACATAGACGACTCAAAAATTAAAAACATGCAAAAAAATAAAATAAAACATTTACACAAGAATTAGATGTGAGAAAACAAGTTTCAATATGATAAAACAAATGTCTATATGTAAACAAATAAACACAAAATTGAATTCAAATCTCAATTAATCAAAAGATGCATTTCAATGAAGTAAAAGATGGAATTAATGGTTTTTGTATTGATAATTATATTTAGTAATTATAATCAAATGAGTTCAATTTATAAATAAACAAGTCTATGTGAATTTATCAAGTTATCATTTTAGTAGTTTGATGGTTCAATGATTAATTTTAGTTTGCTAAACCTATCAAAAAAAATTGATTGTGGCGGTTATCAACTTGACTTCACCATACACAAAACAATAAAATCCAAATAACAGTCACCATGAACAAAATGGAATACATTAAAACAATATTCAGAATGCACATCAAATATTTTCTTTAAAATCATGGATTGAAACGAAATGGAAATCAAAATGAAAATGATCATGGACATGTAAACCATGACCTTCACCTCACAACAACAAAATATATAAAATCATTAACATTATCCATCTCCCAATAAATGCATTAAAAATATTAAATATTTTGTACATCCTACAAGTTTTAAAAATACATGAAATATCACACAACATTACAAGAAAACATATTTTTCAATTGAAAAAATTAGTCTAAAAAAAGCCCCTTGCTTCACTATTCAAGTTGATAAAGAGTTATTTCAAACAAATCAATTTGTGTGTATTTGTTTTGATTGAGGTGTTGTGGGATGTTTTGACTAATCAAATGACTACTTATCAATTTGACCACTAATGAATTAAACTATCATTATTTACACTTTGATTTAGGTCACATGGCATCAATATGTTATATTTTTGAAAATGACATGACATTATATGTCATAAAAATATAAAAAACATACCAACACTTTATTTATAATCACATGTTTATAATGTACACATACATTATACACATCATCATATACAAAATGCATATAAAAGATTTGCTCGAGTTTGAACCCAAAACATTATGCAACCATGCCAATGTTTTTACCATCAAACTACACAACCTTTTGTTTATAAAAAACTTGCAACTTTATTTAATATTTAATTTATGAAACCATGAAAGAAGTCCCAAATTTGACATAACTTTTTTATTTCAAATTTTATTCAAATGAAACAAATAAAAACATAATGTTGAAGTTTATTTGAAAATTTATTCAATAAAATCAATATATATATTACAAATATTCACATTTTTTTAATTAAAAAAATTAAATCATCTACAAATTGAAACATATTACATTATGATTTTTCCAATTCAAATTTGATCAAAACAAGGTAGGTAAATAGGTATGTAAGATAGATAAAGTAAAGTAAGTAGGTTGTTAGGGTATGTATGTAGGTAGGCTAAATAAGTAGGTTGTGAAAATAGGTCATTATGGTAAATATATATAAATAAGGTAGGTAGGTTTTAAGTAAGGTATGTAAATAAGTAGGTAGATCTAAAGTAAATAAAATAGTTATTTGGTTAATAAGTAAGGAAACTTTAGTGGGTTATTTCGGTTCCTTGGAATTTTGGATGGTGGATTGGTTGTTGGTGGCATTGTTAACTACTTAATCTTTGTGGTTGTCAATGTGTAGTCGATGGTAGGGATGCAATTTTTTTATTAAACCCCAAAGCTTAAACAAATCTTGTAATCAAGGGGTTGATATTTGACATTGGATGACACAAATGTGTCCATCATTGGACAGATGTGTTGAAGTCATCATTTCAAGTCCAACTAGTTTAAATTATACAAAGGAAAGGTACACTTCATTGCTTGTGCCAAATGAGAATGATGAGACACCACATTGCTTCTTCAAGGTTATAAAGGGGAATTCCCTTGTTTGGGAAAGTTGTTTACTACAAAAATGCTAATGATTATGTTGAAAAAAATCATTATAGCTTGAAGTTTGGATTTTTTGACACATCCAAAATACCTAATGTTTTGTTTTTGTTTTTAAAGTGGCAATTAATTGTTTCCATTATGTTATCATTACCACCTATTGTAACACATGATGACACATTTTTCAGAAAAGGATGAACGAGGGAAGATGATGAAAAGTTTAAGAATTTTTTTAGATTTTGGTGAAGGTTCAAATGGTGTTGGTTGGGAATGATTATGAGTAATATTTATAAAGAAGATTTGGGATTCTATGGGGTTAGGGATGCAACAAAGATGGATGATGGAGACATTATCTATGAAAGAATAAATGTGTTTATATGAGTTATAGCTATCTTGGTCTTATTTGTGCTTGCAAATATGAAGATGTTATTGGTATTATGAATGTTCTAGAGCTAGTTATGTACAAAGATTTGTGTATGTGGTTGATGCTAAAGCATTAAAGAGAATTTTGTTGACTTGAAGATATTATTGTAGGCAATGGTTTTTTAATGGTCAATTTTGATGATGAAGATTAATGTTAATGTTTTTAGTGTGTGCTAAATTCATGAAGCAACATACATGGTGCCAGAATTGAAGGAAAAGACATGCATGTCATAATGTGATAATAAGAATGGCACATAGTTGCCCATGGACTAATTTTGACATTAGTGTTGGGAATGAGAATTTGAAGTCCATAATGCATTATGGGTTCAAGTAGTAATTTTGAGTTCCACTAAAAAATATTTGGTAAAAAAATATAATGTGCATCTAGTTCTCATGTGAACATCAAAGAGATTGATTTAAAATTTTGGTTTGTACTAAGTTGTTCTTTTTTTGTTACAATATGTTGATCAATTTTTTCTAGGATTTTATTTTTTAATAATGTTATTAGCCAATTTAGAGTGGCCTATGTAGTTGCACATGTAATTATGTCCCTCAAAACCATATATCAATAAACCACCAATTACATTTGTAATTATTATGGCTAAGCGAAAAACAAATCTTGACTATCCATGTGTCCACAATTTGTAGAAGGATAAATGGAGGAAGGTGCAACTATAGAAACAATAGTTGCATATGCAATTACATCAAACAATTGTTGAAATATCCAGTGTCATTTGTAATATTGAATTTTGAATAAGAAGGAAAGTGACATGTGTTGTCACCTAAATTCATTACACATAAAATGTGTCACCCATCCAAAAATTGCATCATAGTTGCATATAGAATTGTGTTTATGTCATTGTATCACACAAACACATATAGATAAATTAATATATTCAAATTGCATATACTTTCCATATACATATTGTCACATGCAACTTGTCTTGGGTAATTATAAGGATTCAATTACACATGTCATGTGCAATTAGAAACTAGTTACAAACAATAGTTGCAAAATGTAAGATTTTTTAAAAGAATTGTTCCATTGCACGTGTTTCAAACTTACATTGTTTGTTTTCAACAATATATCAAGTTATAGTGTCTAGGGTTTTTTGGGCAAGCATGAAGAGAATGTAAAATGGTTTTTCTTTGCATTGTATTTTTCTTAAGAAACATGGAGATCACATAAAAAGCTCTCTTTATTTGCAACCATGAAGAATAAAAGGCTCTCTCATTCATGTTGCACATGGTATTTTGGTCATGGAAGTAAGGTCATGTATTGAATTCTCTTTATTGATGATTGTTTTGTAAAGAGTTTTGTGTAAAAATCTCTTTTTCATTGTGAATTTTTGGCAAACATGGAAATGTAAAAGGCATGCAAGTAAGGAGTTATATTCATGTGTTAATTTGATGTGTGTGTGTGCATGTGTGTTTTAATTTTCTATTGTGTGTCGAGTAAAACCATAAATTGAAAATGTTCCCACAATAAGGGGCCTATGATGGGCAATAGTTGGGTTGGTAACCCATTGTGGGAATGTCCATTATGCATGGTAGATCCATCCATGGTAATGCCCAAGGCGAACATTAACATCAACCCAAACATTTGTAAATCATGAAATGTACTAGGAAAATTCATACATCATTAAAGTTGGAAGAATCTTACATCTATGAATAGACATAATATAAGTAAAATTTTAAAAATTAGGCATAAAATCTTTATTTATTCTAGGAGGGATATTCATGGATATAAGGTGCTCCCAAATACACTAGGCAATTTATCAAGTATCGTATAATCTTGTAAGGTTAAAAATGGACGAAAATTAAAATAGTGAGCAAATATGGAAAACTCACAATTACAATGATTTGGTTGAATTTTAATTTTTTTAATAAAAAAATTATGTGACAAACTTTGTAAGTTGTTTTCATTGTTTTCCTATTTTATATATTCATTGTGTTTGTTTTATATATTTCTCTCAAGTCCATGGCTTTGAACTATTCATGGCTTTATGAAATTATTTTGTGTGTTCTAGAAATGAATATTCCAAGCCTAATTGCCTCACTCCCTTCCTTTACCAATTTATATGAATATGAATAGATACATTAATTATTTTACCTTAACCATTATCTCTAGCTTTACAATACTTTTAAAATATTCTTTCAAAACCTCCACCTCCTTTACCATTATGTTTACCTCTTTTTCAAATATTGAAAACTTCCCCTTGAAAAGAAAACCAAATGATCTTCAAATCAAAATTCAAAGAAAATTTTAACTATTAAAGTATATTCCATAATTTAAAAAAAAAAACTTAAGATTTAAGTTTTTAAAAGAGATTATTAAATTGATAAACTGCCTCCTTCTTTACCATTATTCTTACTAGGTTTCTCACATACATTTAGAAAAATTCCTTTTCAAAAAAAGTCACTTAAAAAATGATTATTAATTTGTTTGGAAATTTATATGATTGTAAAATTAATATTAAAATGATTTTGGCTGTTTTTTGAAAAAAATGAGTCAAGATTCATTCACATTTCTCACTTATTTGAACATTAAAAATGATAATATCTTTACCTTTATACAACTATTTCTGGTTAAACACTTTAGTAACATTACTATCTAATTTCAAAAATTTCAAATTAACCCAATTTAACCCTGAATTAATCCAGAGCTTTTTTCCCAGCCACAGTTCTCTAGTATTGTGTCTATGTTTTTTTGTTTTTTTGTGAATGAAATATTTGTGTGATTTTTTTTGTGGGGGCTCAATGGAATATTTGTGGGATTCATTTGTTTTTATCAATGGCACATACAAATCTTTAAATATACCATTCCAGTATTAGTATCAGAACTCTTTAAAATAATTTCGCATTCGTACCATTAATTTCATACTTTGTAATTTGATACTAGAACCAGTATCAGTTTATATACCAGAGTTTCAGCCTTGTATCCGTCCAACTCATGTTTTAAAGTGTGTCCCTTTGTGTGTGGAGAAGTGGTTGATTCAATGCATATTTTTAAGGGTATGCCTTTGCCTGTGCAGAAGTGGTTGGTTCAACTCATGTACTTAGGTATGTCCCTTTGTGTGTGCAGAAGTGGTTGGTTCAACTCATGTTTTTAAGTGTGTGCCTTTTGTTGTGCAGAAGTGGTTGGTTCAACTCATGTTTTTTAAGTTTGTGCTTTTGTTGTGCAGAAGTGGTTGGTTCAACTCATGTTTTTTAAGTTTGTGCTTTTGTTGTGCAGAAGTGGTTGGTTCTTTGATACTCGATTCGTATCAGTTCATATACCAGAGTTTCAGCCTCATATCTGTCTATACCAGAGTTTCAGCCTCATATCTGTCCAACACGTGTTTTGAAGTGTGTCCCTTCATGTGTGTGTGTGTGTGTGTATGTGCCCGTACATTTATCGTAATTTCTTCCATTTAAAAAGAAGTCTACTTTTGCTGTACTGCAAAATGTCCAAAAAGCTCATGCTCCACATTTCTTTCACTTGAAAATCAAAAGAGCTGGACAAGTTTGACTATGTATTTGTGTTATTCTACAGTTTTGATCACTCACAAAGGTGATTGCCACATGTGGGTGATTGATTGCCCAAATGGCTTTGCACACCAGATGATGAAATTGCTGAAGCAAACTCATCACCAATGCTTTCGCTCAGGTGTTGGTGCAATGGAAGACAGAAAAAGAAGCCTTTAATGCAAATTGCTGCCCAGCAACCTGAGTTTTCATATCTGTGAGATTGCAAAGAAAATAAATCTCAACAACTACAGGTAGACACACCAGAGTTCAGTCACCTACTTGAAAACATGGATCACAAAGTGTCAGACCATGACATCACCCGAGAGTTGCTCACAAAGTGTTGAGCACATTGAAAACGAGGATCACAAAGTGTCAGACCATATCACCTGCATGTTGCTCACAAAGTGTTCTGTCCTATTATCACCTTGAGCACAGTGATGAGCTGACATGACTACCCACTGACATCATCAGCTTCCTGACGGCGGGCATATATAAGTGTTAGGTAAAGATCTAGGGGAAAGGGCTTTACCGTGAGTAACGCACAGCTGAGAAGAACCACATAATCGGTGAAGGCACTTTTCAAAAACTTAAAAGTTGCTCCCCTCAGCAGAGGAACTCTCAAAGTTATAAGGTGCCATCTGAGTACACTGTGAAAATGACAGCTGTGCTTTCCACATCTCACAATATGCCAAAAACTTGGGGCAAGCCATTACATGAAATCTGCCTCATGAGATTCCTGTCCAGAATCAACAGGAGAACTTGGTCACGATGTTGGACAGCACTCCAGAGACATAGCTAATCAATATAGTCAATAGTATTCCTCATTGAAGCTGCGGCAACAAGCTTGTGAGATACTAAGCTTCACTTTTTGTTTGTCTCCATGCAAGCAAGAATATAACCTGATGGCATAGAGAAGCTCACATATAGGGTAGTGGTTGCAGCCTTCTACACTACGGATAGATCCTTTAAGCACACATCATGTATTACTAGCACCCAGTTTTTCAGTATACCACCTCCAGAAGGCAGTATCTTGGGTACGACTCCAGTCACATTGCAGGAGAATGGATACTTTTGAGAGAAGATTCAACTCTCTGAAACAAAAGAAAAAAATTCATTGGTGGTGAGAATGAAACACAAGCTCCCTTATGAAATCTAAAACAGTTTTCAGAGGCTACCAAAAAGGATGACTGCACTATTACTACAGGAATCCATAATAAGGATGTATGGGTTGTGCTCATTTACCTGCTCACCAATTCCCCTTTGCATCAAGAAGAACCACATCATCAGCCTCCCAAATAGAATTGCTGCAGATCACATCTCTTGATGCACTAAGCCATTGATGGAACACACAATCATCAGAATGGATCCTGCACACTGCCTGAGCCAGAGAAAGATGATGAATTATTCAAAAGATCTCCAAACACAAATAGTTTATGAAACCACTTCTGTTTTGAAATTAGAGAACCTTGCAGTTTGCTGTTAGGGAACCGGACAAACTTCAATGATCTTGGGGGCAGCAACACCATCAGCACTGATGCTGATTTGAGTAACTTCAAGCTTGAACTAGTTGCAAACACTTCCTGATATTCCCCCATTTTTCTGTCTGTGGCAGTGAAGAGATAATCAGAGACCCTTGAAAAGAAATCTCCTGCTGTGTTATTACAAGAAAGGAGAAGGCAAAGATTCTGTTGCTGCCTTGCTACAAGAAAGGAAAAGGAAAAGGTTGCCACCTTGCTATAAGAATGAAAATGGTGAAGATTTCAGCAAGAGAAATCTTTTGCTGCCATGCAACAAGAATGAAAATGGCAAACATTCCTCAGCAAGAGGAAGCTGTTGCCACCTTGCTACAAGAAAAGGAAAGATGGCAAAGATCACATTCAAAATGCTCAGAAATTTTCTGAGCTGCTTGGAAACCGTGGCATTCCCTACAATATTAATTTAAAACACTTTACAAAAACCTGCCTAGAGCTTAGATTAAACTCTTGCAGATCCCAGAACTCAGATGTCCCTCTTTATTCTCTAAATGTCTGGTACTAGAACTCAAGAGCAAAAGTCCGGTGTTGACATGATGGCGGTTTCCCAGAAGCCTTTTGGTTTTCTTGCTACGATTTATTCATCCCCCACATGCGTCGCTGCATCAACGATGTAACAAAACAAAAAGTCAGTGTTCGCAACATGGAGCAGCGCAACAGGAGTGGAGAAACGGAGTCAACATAACCACAGAAAAGACGTGCCAAAACTCCGGATGTGATTCTCTTGTGTCAAACTGCGTCCATTGATGTGTTCGTGCAACCGATCGCTTGTGCAATCTTCAGGAAGGTGTTAGAGATATTCTCTGGGGCAAGGACCATCGCATTGACGCAAGACTTACCAACAGATTTTCGCAATATCAGCTATCAGCAAGTCATTTGGCTGTCACTTCAGCAACGGTGCACACGCGCGGCTCCCACGATTTCAGCCTCTCCAGCAACGGCGTCCTTTCCTCGTTTCTCCTCTGCTTACTAGATTTGGATAGGCTATCTTCTCGCATGGAGGAGCCTGAAAGGATCTTGGCAAACAACTCGTTGGATACAGCGAACTTCATAGTTCGACTGTCTTCCTGTTGCGGAAGGCCAGCTTGACGCTGAGGACACGAAGAAGGAGAAGTTGTAGAATCGTTGTCACTGTTCGATTTTCTGCACGGAACGGGAAGAAGGAAGTACGTTTCCCCGGGCGCGAGGATTGTGTGAGGCGGTAAGATCTTGCCCTCGTGCATGAGCAAGAGGGAACTCGAGTGGCAGACAAAGTGGCCGGGATATCCTTGAAGCAAGACGGCAACACGCATCGGATTGTAAAATGTCAGCACCGTTCCATTCCCTCGCAAGACTGTCACAAAATCCACGTCCGCGTTGTCCCCACAAATCGCTGCATTTCCCATTCTGTAAGCCAACAATCAAGTTATCTCCTTCGCCTTCCACTGTATTACGGGGGATCGTGAAGTACAACTTCTGTCAAATGCTCATTCCCTTTCCCCTTCCATGTACAGGAGCCAAAGAAGTTAACAAGGAACCGAAAGCAGACAGTCTTGGACAAAGAAGACTAGCAGGGAGAGGAAAAACCGCGGTTTCTCTTCTTCCTCCGGACAAAGAAGCTCCGGCCCTAGAGAAGCAGAAACTGAACAGAAGAACAAAACAGCTGCAGAAAAAAACAATAAAAAAGCCCTTACAAACTATAAAACGACGACAACAGCTTCAAAAAGTTGTCAAAGCAAGGGAAACCGATCGGCACTTCACCGCAAAAAAAAAGAAAGAATTACGATAGAGGAAGAAAAGCACTCAGAGCGACGCCTCTTTACGGCAACAGAGAGACTGAGAGCTCTGACAGGAGTGAAACCACTCAAACAACAACAGATTGAATGCTTCAACAAGCTTACAATCAGAGGAAACTCGGAAGGAGAATCAAGGAGCTGTTCTCACCTTTAGCAACTGAAGCCCGTCTTCAATTTAAGCTCCAACAGGTTATCGCTCCGACCTTCGACGGCAAAGGCGTGGCAGCATCTGCAAAGAAGATCACACCGAACCCGACTAAAGATAAAAGAAAAAGAAATCCCCCAAAAAAACAGATATTACGCAAGCAAAAATAGGAAAAGAAAAAAAAACATGAATCAGAATAGGACGAAGTGCTTTGTCGCATATTCATTGCAGTGCGTGGCGACGACGTATTCAGCGCCGGAAAAAGAGACGCAAAACGCAACAGCCAAGAAGCAGCAGCAAAGAGAGATGAGTGAAGAAAGGTAGACGAGGGAGGCTTGTAGCGAAGCGGTATACCACTTTACCTCCTAGCAACTAAATTGCCGAGCTCGAAGCGGTAAAACGCTTTACCGCCTACTAAACTATTAGCCGAGATGCGGAGTGGCGAATCCGTATACAACTTACCCGCCTGGTAACTTAGTAAGCCGAGAAGCGGAGTAGCACAGGCTTGAAGCAACTACCAGGTGATGGTAAAATTTTAGATACCAATTTATTGGCATATTAAAAGAATTGATTAATAAATAAGGTTTTACAAATTAATCCTTTTTAATGATTTTGGGTTGCAAGAACCAACCTCTCAGACTGAAAAAAATTTAAACATTTTGATATTTAAAATGAAACTTGAAGAAGGGGATAAATAAAAGTTTATTTCAGTGTTGGACTGGTATATAGGTTGTACTCGGATATCAACTTGGGTATCAACATGAGTATGAAACTATTTTTTGTTAGTTATTGTATACAACTTATCAAGAGATGGGTTTTTTTTTTTTGCAACTTGGGATTTACATGTGTAGATGAATTTTATTAATTTTATGCTTTTTATAATATTAATAATATTAAAATTTTCCACATAGAACTTGGCAGCCTTAGCCTTGGATCAATGATGCATTTGTGATAATTTCAGGACATCTACAAATTAGTTTTTGTTGTGACTATTGTTTTGTTGGTTTTTTTTTTTTAAGGGTTTATCAAAGGGTTTTTTCCTTTTAACTTATGCAAAAAGTTACAATTGTTTTTTTTTGTGGCATCACACATTTCAATACCATGATACTCATACCATTGTGTGAAAATTGTAAATTTTATACATATTAATATCACCTGGTATGAGTTTTCATATTTTTATCTCAATACCCGTATTGTTATGATATTATAATTTAAAAATAAAATAAAATACCCGTACCAGATGGGTATTTGAAATATCCAATACCAGTCCAACACTGGTTTATTTCAATCAAATCAATTAATTATTATCAAAATTATTTTAGTTGATCAGTTTAAATGGTAAAGGAACTTATTAGGCACACTAACTTATTAATTAGGAAATTTTGTGAGCCAAATTTTTTTGTAGGGAAGGCAGTAGTAAGGGCGGTACTGTGTGAACAGAAATACTGTTTGACAGAAAGATACCCGCCGATTATCAACCTGAGTAGATAGGCACTTACTTAACTGATGATTCTCAAAATTTTCAAATATCCAAGGTTTGATGCATAACCGTGGTTCTCAAAGTATTAAAGTCAAAGAACGGGTCAAAGAACCGGTAGCTCTTTGCCGGTTCTTTCATGAAAACCGTCATCTGTTGGGTCTATTGAAACAACCAGAACCGGTGGTTCTTTGTTTCTGAAAAAAAAAAATTCTCCCAAAAACCCGAAACTGTCAGTTCTTTAAAAATTCAAAGAACCCACCCACATTTCCTCCTGGCCTCGTCATTTTGTTAAGTAATTGTGTGATGTGATAATAACATCTTGTTTTTTTTAGGGTTTTGTAATTGTTCATTAAGAAGAGATTCCATCTTTCACCCAAAGTTTGGACCCGGTCAACCAACTGCTCTTGCATGGAAGAACATGGGGAGGTCTGGCAAATGGTCGACGATGATGTTCGAGAATGTCTCTCAAGTGTCAATTACGTTCAATAAACGACCAAAGGGTCATCGATCAATTGCTCGGCTCATAAGCCAGGTCCTCCCTATGCACGTCACACGTAACCCCATTATCTAACGGAATGGTAACTTCGCCTTCTTGGGGCTTGATGATACGTTCCTCCTCGGGTGGTGGAAAATGGGCCTGGGCCCAGGAACCCTACGGTGGGGCTCTCTTGTTATGTTCCTATGTCGAATGGGGACCGCCGGGGCGGGGTCCCTACTGGGCCCATTCCGTAGTATGTAATAGATATGTGCGGAATAATAATTTGTTTCGATTTGTTGCCACGCACTTCTTGCACTTTCACAAGACATTTATGGGGGGATAAGATTGATGATGAAATAAAGTGACAACCCAGTCAGTATTTACTCTACTCTTTTTTTCTTTTTTTTTAAATTCCAGACTTCTAGTAAAGGGGAAATTCGCTCAAAAAACAATGATAAAAGAAGCTTCTTCCTTTGCTTCGAAGAAGAACAAAGGAAAGCAAACGGAAAAGAAGAGACGGACGGGAAGGGAGTAGTGACCGATCGACGAATGGATGAATACATAGGTTGTACATCAGCCATGCTTTTGAAGCTTCTAGAAGTGATTATTGGTGGTCTTCAAGAGATGTGGTATTCTTGTGGCCACCTCAACAAAAGCATGACCCCACACACCCCCCCTCCCCACCCCCCCTTAACCCTCCCCCCCCCAAGATGTGCACAAAATAAATATCCTACTTTACTTGGAACGTGGCCATGTTATGTTCTAAATTGTAATTTCCAATCCCCTAAGGAAGGGGTTTTTTTTTTTTTTCTTTCTGTTAAGAAAGTTGTTTCATTCCATGTGCAGGGTCTTCTTCGGTATTGTTCTTCCATTTTTCCGAAGATCTTGGATGTAGAAAGAAAAAATAAAATTTATACAACATCTTCATGTTGGGGGGGGGTGTGGGGGTCAGGTCAGCCTTCTGACAAGGGCATTACACGAATTGGGCCCGGGCTTGGCCATTGCCTTGCAAGGGCCCTTGTCCTTCTAAGAATGCACTCATCCTTGGCCATTACCCTTTAACCCTAAACCTAAAAACTAAAATAGGATTAATTTAAACTTACATCAAGCAATTCAAGCTTAGGGTGAAAAAATCTTAATTGACAAATTCTAATGACATTTAAAATCATAGATCAAC
>Ga0116228_10004081_pt1 | contig 12891 bp, 7 predicted proteins | sample S1TSphfallax_2_FD_89694 | JGI IMG/M metagenome (GOLD analysis project Ga0116228, IMG submission 89694) | Host-associated microbial communities from peat moss isolated from Minnesota, USA - S1T2_Fc - Sphagnum fallax MG | ecosystem: Host-associated > Plants > Peat moss > Unclassified | place: USA... | reverse complement strand
TAGCTACTTGTGGTTTTTCTTCAGTTTCTTCATTTTTTTCTTGAATGATTTCTTGAGTGTCTTGTATTCATCATCATGCTCTTTGTGATTTTGCATGTGTTGTTCAAGGCATTAGTGCTACTTGGTGTTGTTTGGCTTGCATCAACAAGCTTCGCACGTACAAGGTATGTCTTCCAGCTTTTATTATTTTATTTTGTTTTGTGTTTTTGTTGTATGTCTGATGTTTATGTGTGTAAATGATGTTTTGCTTGTTTGTTTGTTGTGGTTTGTTTTTTCAAGACCACATTGTAAGTTGTCAATTTATGGTTGGAAATTTTTTTAAATTGAATCGATTTTTTGACTTTTGACTTTTAAGAAAATATTATTAAAAACAATTTTAAGCACTTTACACTTTCAGATTTCCATCGTTAGAATTTTACATTATGGATTAGGTGAAATGTGAGTCATGCATCAAGCTTGTAAATGTTTGTAATGCTTAGTTAGTGGGCTTTATTTAGATCTCATAAATTATAAGAAATTAAAAATAGCAACATAAACTACAAAATTAAAAAGCATGTAATTAATTGGTTTTTTCAACCCTAATCCATTAACACACCCTAAATTACTATAGCCAAGACTTGCAAGGTGTGATAATTTTATGGATGAAAATGAAATTTCAATGAAGGAGAGAAGCATTAGTAACGTTTTGGGAAAAAATAGTTAGTTCCTTAATATAAAAATGACTATGATGGCTATAGTTGTGTCAAGTGAGTTGCAATGGATGCTTAGTTGTTGTGAATATGACATGACATGGATCTAAATTGTTTCAAACAATAACTATCCACTTAGAATCCACATGGCATGAGGGAGGTGAATAATTAACTAGCAACAAGGGTATTTTGATGATGCAAGGTATTTAAAACAAAATGATTGGCATTTGAAGTGGTTGAATTTATTCATGTAACATGACATGAAATAGGTTTTGGAGTTGCATATACAACTACAGACATTTTCACATCAACAATTATGTAACCATTATTGTCATCATTCACAATAATTTTAATCATTCATATGATTGGATTAATGATATGATGTCCATGTTCATATCCATCTTAACATTTTGTAATTGTTATTGTGGTCATTTAGAATAATCAAATCATTCATACAATTGAAGTAATGACTTGGTGACCTTGTCATAATCATATTCACATCAATATTTTTGTAATTGTTCTTATAATCATTCACAATAATTTTAGTCATTCATACAATTGGACTAGCGACATGGTAGTAATTACATGTACAAATACAACTTGTTTGTTCTTATGAACATGTTTAGTGTATATGTAGTTGTTTAATTTAGTTTAGGTGTACGTACATCTTCCATGTATGTTGCAATAGTGTACATTTGTAAAGATATAATTATTTTTATTGATAGACAAAATATACACCACTAGAAAAAATGTACATGAGAACCTCATTATTTATTATGCATGCATGTTCAAACTAAACACAATGTATAAATTCAGATTCAAAAGATAACAAAACAACTTTCACTAAAAAACATCTTGTCCATTCCAACCTTATGGCTATGACTATTAATGCAAGTCATGTCCAATTCAACTACTTTGTGACTACAAGTAGATTTGTCCTACATGTCATCTTAGTCATAAATGTATGCAATTGGATATGTGATTATAATAGTTGGATATGCAACTATGTTAATTAGACATACAATCACAATTAAGGAATAACCATAATTAAGTCAAAAATGCAATTGTTTTATAACTACACAATGTTTGGATGGAAAAGTAAAAGAAAAATGCATAGTTGTCATCCATTCTTGAATGCATCAATTGATGGATGAAAACCAAATTGATTTTGCAACTAGTTATAGTTGTTTTTGCAACTATTGTAATAATTTTTCCACTTGTACATTGATGATTAGTCCATATTCATATGTCAATCTTAATCTACTATTGCAATTAACTTATAATAACCCTATTAGAAAACATGGTTTCTCAAACGGTTCAAGTTGACTAAATGGTCTTTTTTTACTAATGAACATGTCCATTTTGACTAGGGGCCCAAAGCATTTTTTTTGACCAATCAACTTGACTAGGGTGACTTATTTTACCAATACATCTAATCAAGTTAAACAACCTTAGTTAAAATGGCCAATGGGTTTTAGTCAAATGGGACATCTAGTCAAATTCAACATAAGAAATTACATCATTAATCAAAATGACCAATGTTCTCTAATCAAATGGAACATCTTATACCTATTACATACCTACTTCCTACCTACCTACCTACCCACCCACCCAACTATTTAGATGTACTACCTACCTATCCACCCAACTATAACATACCTACATATTAACTACCTACCTACATACCTACCTACTTTTATACTTCATAATCTTGTGAAGTGTTAAAATAAACATGTGAAATAAAAAATTGACAAAAGTTGAACACCTTTTGATGGTGTGATTCATTGGTTAAAAACTTGATTTATCATTGGGGAGGTCAAAGGGTTCAATTTCTAACATTATAACCTATGTACATGCTTAAGGGGCTAAAGTAAGTAAGGTAGGTTAAATAGGATATATTAAATTAGGTTAAGGTAGGTCAAGTAAGATAAGATAGGGTAGGGTACCACCTACCTACTTACCTTTTAACAACCTACCTATTTGCTTGCTTGCCAAAAAAAATTATTCAAGCAAAAACTTGACCAGTCAAAATTACCAATCAAAATGACCAGTCAAATGGTCTAGTCACAACGAACATATCGAAATTGACTTGTCCAAAATGATGGAGTAGTCTTTTTTATGCTTGTTCAAATTGGGTACTTTTTGACTAAATTTTCCGGTAAAAAATTACCATGTTTTCTAATAGTGTAAACTTGTGTGTAAACATTTTATTGACATAATTAGTAGTACATTCAGTTTAAATATTATTATCCAAGGTTAAATTCATGTTGGTCCTAATGTTTGGACAACTATAAATTTTGATAGATGACATGTAACATTTGAGCCAAAAACCTCTACCAAACGAAAAGGCTATTCAAAGTCAATGAAAATGTAAGAAAGCCATAAAAAGCATATCTAGAACCCACTCACAAAATAGATTAAAAATCAGAAATCCTAGCACATACCAAACCAAAGGTTCATTCAAAGTCAATGAGAATGTAAGAATTTTATAATTTAAGCATATCCATAATTCATTCCCAAAATAAATTAGAAAGCCTATTGCATACCAAAAGGTCATTCAAATTCAATGAACCTATGGAAAAATACATATCCACAACTCATCCCAAAACAAACTAAAAACCTTTTGCACATTCCAGTGAGAAAATGACTACATGATCAATATCATTGCATTAGAAAGGAAGTTCAAAAATTACATTGCTTACTAAATGACAAGCATAAACTATATCATTATGTGCATCATCCCTTAAGCTACCACACAGGGCCTAAGTAGCTAAAAGTGTTTCTTTTTCAAATTTAATTCAACTACACCTACCAATGTTCTATTGCCACTAAAACCTAGAAACCCCAATGGAGCTTCAAGCCTAGACACAACACCACATGTCAATGCAATTATCATATGTTATCAACTTATAGGCTTTCTATGAAGAACAACCTTCCACCATGGTGTTTCAAGCTCATTCCAAAAAAATCATGTTGAAGTTGTGAAAGGAAAACGAACTATTCATCAAATTCATACAACATGTATTGAAAATCTGCAAGTAAAAAATTAGCATCATCTATCTTGTTTATAAATGGAATTTCTTTTATTATCAGTCCCATTTTTCACCTTGTGGCAACAAAATATCAATCATTATAGGTGAAGACATGGGACCATGTAATTTGGTACCAAAATCTACTTCAAGGTCCCAACTTACTAAATCATGTTGAGCACATCATTCCCTTGGGTCTATTGAAAGTTAAATGCAACCCCATAATCATATTTAGATAACAAACTAGTTTATTCATTATCAACATAGAATTGGTCTCCATATGCTTTCATTTTCTTATACATACTTCAATCTTGTGAAACTTGGGGGAATTGAAAGTAAGACAAGATCTTCATCACTATGTGAAACACTTGCACCTCATTGAGTTTGATTAACTCCTTAACCCACTTGGCCATATCATCAATCTTTGCAAGGTGTGGTGAAAATATGATAGGTTGGTGGCATGTAATAAGGTCCAACAACCATGCACATTCAAATTCGACTCTCCCATCATTAATGTGTATCTTCTTGTCCATGTATTTCTTACAACAACCATAAGAACATACACATGACATGGGGGGCAATGAATTAATGCCTTATGTCCATTCAAGTTTAGGGTTTTTTTACATTATAAACTATTGATTTATGGTAACCGTATAATGTAAGAACATGAATATGTTTTTTTGGTTTTAGGGTTTTAACAAGTAAGGATTACAAAACATAATGTTTAACGAGTTGAACAAGGTGACCTATTAGTAAATACCATTGTAAGGTTCAACATTCAACCACAAATAATGTACAACCTAAGCAAAATTCAAATCTATTTTTCATTTTAGATTTTATCAAAAACAAAACCAAGGTTGTCAAAACAAACGTGACATGATTATTTTGCGTCATATCAACATTCATCTTGACGTGTTGATCGCAATGATCAAAACTAACATAGGGAAAACAAAATTACTATCGAATTGCCACCATTATAATTGGCAACTGAACATGACTTTCGATCACTACAAGATTGGCAACCGAAAAAAATTGGTCACCAACCCTATGGCAATCAAATTTTTTTCAGTCACCAATTGTGTGATGACCCCAATTTGGTTGCCAATCGTGTGATGAATGGAATTTGATCACTAATCCTATGGCAGCAAAATCTTTTCAATTGCCATTCATGTGGCAATAGAAAACTTTTGGTTGTCAATCCTACAATGACCAAAAGTTCTTCATCACCACATGAATGGCAATCAAAAACATTATGTTGCCAATCATGTGGCAACCAAATGTTTTTGGTCACTATACATATGGTAATTGAAAACTTTCATTTTGGATCTTTGTCGTTCGATTGATGGTGGATTGATCTCCACCATTGATTTGGTGACAAAATTTGGTGTTGCTTGGTAATAAAAAACAAACCTTATGCAATCTAAATTCATTTTCTCCTTTGAGGTGTGTGGGTTTTATGTTGTTTAACAACAACCATCGCCGTATACTTTGGGAGGGAGGGGTGAAATCTTTATGGGTGTTTGAATTTCATATTATCATATTGGCTCTAGTCATGATTAAGGTTTCTTAAAAGGAATTAGGATTGAGGGAAATGTTGTCCTAAAACTATAAGGTGCCAAAAGTTACATTTAAAAATGAAAGCAACCTATTGGCCAAAATTTTACGCATTTCCTTCACTTGTTTGACCGTCAAAATACACATTGCACATAGATTCAAATGTAACCATCTTTGTTATATAGTAATTTTTTGTCACACAATAATTCTTCCTCTACTTTTGTCAGAATCTATGTCAATGCACATGCTTGAATACGACTATGTTGTTGAAATTCAATCTGAACTTGTACTATCATCACCTACATTTAAGTTGTCCTACAAATGTATGTATCAAAGTTGTAAACTTTGGACAATACAATGGTAAGTAAGTATTATGTTTGAAGGTCTTTTGTCATATTGAGTTGGGGTTTTTGCAAGACCAAATTATGATTTAGTTTTTTTTTTTTTCTCATTACAAGGATTATTAACCACAATCAATGCTTGTGATTAATGCACAATACTAGTGGGTTGCGGCCATGGCTAAGATTAGAATTCCATGGCTCTTTACAATGAAGAATGGTTTACCACAAATTGAAAACTACAAAATACAAGGTGGGGTGTGACAACACTTTCAAAAAAAGAAGTTACGATCAAAGAGATCAATTCTTTCTTTGGTCCAAGATAAGGGAAGAATGGGTGGAAGTACAATGAACACCCAAATGCAAAGAAGGTGCAACATATATTTGAAGATTTGTATCAGTGAAACAATGGCAAATTGAAGGTGCTAAACAACCAAATCAACTTAGGGTTTTCAAGAGCAATTGTTGTTAAGTGGAATAACATTCCGATCAATTGAGTTGCTTATGCATTGCATTTTTTCAAGTTTTGATGTAATGTAAAGAAGTCAAAGGAGGCTGGGTTTGAAAGATGGGCCAAAGAAGCTACTTTGAACAAGCTAAGAAGACCTTCACCACAACCACCAAAAGCAATTATATCATTGCCCTTGGTTGATCAGCATGAAGACTTTAGCTCTCTGACATTTTTATTGGTTCTCCTAGTGTGGATTACAATGATAAGTTTGATGCATGTTATGTGTCTGATTTGGACATGAATAAATCTAATGAAGGTTGAAGTTGTGTCTTCTGCTAGTAATGGACCAAAAACACTACTTCAATTGCTGAAAGCCATCTCTTTTCCCCATTGGTCTAGTTTAAAAATAAAGAAGATGAAATTTTTTAGCAAACTAAGAATGAGTAGTATTTACAAACATATGAATAATTCACAAACCTGAACTTGGAAAAAGATGAATTTTTAGAAGAGTAAAAAAGGTTAAAGATTTTATTGTCTTCTAGGGAAATTGAAAAGTGTTGAAAGATCTTCAGAAGAGTGATGCAACCCACCAAGTTGTCCAAGAAGTAAAAAAGAATAATTGTGACAAGTTGAAAGATTTAATTGTGCAATTAGAGACAATTTGGCAAGGAGGGGATTCTAGCACTAATGTTTCCTTGCTTCAACAAACAACAACAAATCACTTAAAGATTTTAGTGATTATGACATCGAAAAGTTGATGGAATGTCAGATTGAGGTTTTATTAACAAAGAACTAAGAGAAACAAACTACATAGAAGCTTAAAAACTTGAAGGTTTAGTGTAAAGAAGCTGATGAAAAGTGTGCTACTTATAGTATTGAGATGAATGTTCACAAATGTGATGTTCCAGACAAGGAAATTTTGGGGTTAAGCCATCTCATTTTTCAAATGGAGAGAGGGGTGGGCCAAGTTTGTATCTAATGCCTCTTGAGTGTAACCTTAATAGTTTGTTAGAAAACATAGTTGTGTTGAATCCTTGTCCATACAATTGCCACAACTTCATTTTTTTAAATTTTGGTCATAGTTACCACCCATGGTGCCTTTTTGAGCATTCAAGGGGTTCTTCTAAATTTTTGGTGAAAAATTGTGAAGCGACATTCATAGATGAATGGTGTGTTGCCATGGGCTTTTGCCAAAAGTAGGTCAATCACCAATAATGATAATGGTGTCATTTGGAAAATTTGCTCGAAAGAGGGGTGTGGGATTGAAGGAACAATCATTTTCAATGATGGAAGGTAAGTTTGCACAACTTTTTTTAAGTTTATTTTCCTTCAATGAACTAGTCCAATCTTTGCATGTTTCTTGTCTTTGTTATTTGTTATCACCAAACTATCACAAATTAAGTTCTTTGCTCTTTGCTATCACTTTGTACAATGAAGCATATGCAGTTTCGTTACATAAGTCTAATGGTCCATTTAAAACCATCAATTTCTTTTGTGTCTTGGAATTCATGTGCATTGTTCAATTCATTTGTGCATACGAGATTGATTTGGGGACTTCTATCCATTTCCTTACATTTGGTGTCATTCCTAAAGTAAAGAGCTTGACATTGAAGTCCTTGCAATCAAACTAAGGAAATATTTAAGACCTTATTTTTTAACAATGATTTACAATTTGGAAAGTTTAGGAAATTGGAATAATGGAATCTTTATTCATGATCAAGATTATAAGTAATGACCTAAATCATGACTCAAGTAGTCCTCTATAAATCTTTTCAAGTTGTCTTGAAACAAGAATTTGAATCAAAAGTTAAGATTGAGTCTTAACATTGGTCCCAAAATTTGAACTAGTTTCCTTGAACTATCCTTTGTAAATCTTCTTTTTGTCATGAAATAGGAATCTAAATCACATGTTAGGATTCAATCCTGACATTGGTCCTAAAATGTGAACAAATTTCCTTGAATTGTTTTATGTAAATCTTTTCTTTGCCCTAAAATAGGAATTTAAAACATATGTTAAGACTCAATCGTAACATTGGTCCTGAAATGTGAGCAAGTTTCCTTGAATTATCAAGTGTAAACCCTCCCTTTGTTTTGAAATAGGAATATGAATCACAAGTTAGGATTTAGTCTTGACATTAGTCTTGAAATGTGAACTAATTTCCTTGAATTGTCCTTTGCAAAAAAATAAATTGTCTTGAAACATGAATATGAATCAAATATAAAATCAAAAGTCTTGACATTAAATGTAAAATGTGAAATCCATTTTCCTTGGATGTCCTTTGTAAATATTCTCTGTCCTTAAACAAGAATTTGAATCAAATTTGTTATTATTCAATCTTAATGGTCCTAAAATGTGAACTGATTTCTTTAGTCAAGTTAAGATTCTTAATCCAAGTCTTGAATTTATTTCCTAAATAAGGGCTTCTAGGTCTTTTTATAGTCCTATATTTCATTGTTCTAAGTGTTGCTTACATTTTTGAATGATGTGTCATTGAATAGTTTAATGACATGAATGGAATTTTCTTTTATGGGTTATAGGAATTGGTTACACCTTTAGGTTGTTACTTTGCATAACAAAATGCACTCTTCATGTTTGTGTTCACTTGTTCATGTGATAATTTATATCATGGATCTAGCATGAATGTGAAAACCATTAGATCAGTTCCATGTTAAATGTTATTGTATTGAACATAGAAATATATTGTTTTGGGTCAATTGTGATTTGAACATATTGACAATTGTTTAATTCATTGATTGATGAAATTGCAGACTTGTGGCCATTTAAACTTTTGTGGGCCATGCGTTCAAAGGTTACAAAATTGTCCAAAATATGGCATCCATATTATTGGTTGGAAGCATTTGTAATCAATTATATCATGGAACAAGTCAAACCTTTTTATTGTGTCTCTTTTCATTAAGTTGAAGGAGATTGTAAATGATGTTGAACCTATTCATGATGTTGTAGCAAATAACAAGGATGCAATTGATAGTCAAGAAAAAGAAAAAGAACTTGAAAAATATGAACATCTAGATTTTCATGAATCTAAAACTAACAACAATGATGAACCATCTAGGCATGTGAGATGGTAGGCAAGCCATTTTGGCCCTGATGTCAACAAAAAATCCAGAATATGGACCACATATTAAATGCAAATGTCTTTACAAAATTGTCACTATTGAACACACTACTAAAATTCCATGTTTTTCAAATTAGGTTTTATGGTTAAAAAAACCCCAAAGTGACAGGCATTAAAAAGCCCTTTGGTTTTCTAAGACAAGTCAATTTTAACAAGTACAATATGACTTGGGTGGTTTTTTTTACCAACCCTAAGGTGGTGCCTTTGACTAGAGTTTTTGACCAATACTCTTTTTAACTAGCGATCAAATGATACACAACATATGGTCATCTCAACACCCCATGTGTCATCATTTGATTTATATTTTGTTAATCACATGGGTGTTTGTTTTATTTAACTACCGACTACCTTAGTAGTTTGAAAATACCCATGTTCCATCACCCACATGTCACCAAATGTTAAGTTCATTGAATGCCATGTGTCAATATTAAATTGGATGGAAAATTTTCAATTTAACAATTAGTTAATTTAATCACCAGTCAACTAGACAATTAAATGATACCATTGCAAAAACTAAATAGTGATTAACAAATGTCATTGGCTTGATGAATAAATCGTTGATAGGTGGTATTGTAGCATGACATAGGATGTTGACATGTGTCAAATTCAGAAATGGTTTACATCATTGCTTGCATAAGCATTATCACTTCATCATCGCTTACATCATCGTTAATTCCTAGTTCACTCTTAATTAGTTTTTAATTAAGTCCCAATTAAATCCTATTTAAGTCTTAGTTGACTTTCATTTAAGTCTTAATTAACTCATAATTAATTCATAATTAAATTTCAATTAACTCTTAGTTACGTTTCAATTAAGTCAGAATTAACCCTTAGTTAATTCCCAAGGTTAACTAAGCCTCAATTAATTTTGAATTAACTCATAATTAAGTTCTAGTTGACTTTCAGTTCATTATTAGTTAGGAAGCTTCTTTGTTGATGCACACATGGAAACCTTTGTGGACGCTTCTTTGAGTTAGGTCCCCGACAAGGTATAAATAGGGGTAAGATCTCCCATTACCTTCAATTTGTTCAATGCCAATTTAAAGTACGATCTTATGCCATAACGTTTTTTTCATGTTTTTGGTTTTATACATTATGTAAATAAAATTGTGTTTGGATCATTTTTTAACACATTTCATGTTCTTGTTTTATGTCCTTGCATTTCTAATTTTGGATTGGACTTAGGTTTTTTTTTCTTGTGATTGGTTCTCTTTGTCGTGTTCTTATATTATCTTTTTTTCCGTAGTGTTTCGTGCTTATGATAACCATGAACCATGTTTCATGTTTGAGAAAAATTAATAATCACATTCAGTGTGTTAGTTAAATGTTGATTGATAAAGCAAGACATTTTATTGGGAAATCTAATTATATCTTCTTACCCTTACCCCTAAATAAAGTCAAAAAATTATTTTGTCCACATGGATTGAATATTATGTCCATGTGGCGAAAATATTTTGTATACATGTAAAAATATTTTGAAAAGATTCTTCTTGTGCTCACAAAAATGTTTACTGTTCACGCTCACAAATTCATGACTCACATTCATGCATTCACATGGGTGGGATCACAATTAAAGGAGCCAAAGGATTTGTTGACAATTAGGTTTTTATGTACCCTACCTACTTTCAAAATGTATCACATATAACATTTAAATGATATATATATACTATTTTCAACATTATGTTCATTTACTCATGAAATTCCCATCCTATGAATTTGAAATCATTTCATTGTGTTGTGAAGGTCCTTTTGCATATGCAAAGGACTTGTTGACACGTGTTAAAAACAACCATAAAATATGAACGTGCTTTTGTTTATTCAAACCTTCACCAAATGCTTACAAATTTTGTATGAACTTTAATATATTTCACTAGAAGTGGGCCATGTGTCCAATCATTCAAAAACAAAATTACATGTTTGTCTTCACACCTTTTTACATGACTAGTTAAAATGATTTCAAACATGTTTAATGACTAAAATAGTTCATGATTTATCATCCTAGCTAAAAAAAAAGTTGTACATTTTATTTTAATGTAGACCATGATGTAAAACAATAATTTATTTACTATGTTTTGGGTCATAATTGGCTTCAAATTTGATATCCAACCATTATCCAACTTGAAAAGCTATTTTTTAAATGCATTATAAACCAATACAAGAAGGCCACATGAGTAATTTAGTCCTTGAAAAGGACTTAGACCTTGCCATAAGTGGCTCCTTTTATTGTGACTATACCCACATGATAGTGACAAAACCAAGCTAGTGCATGTGCCTAAAACTTGAATTTAAAGCTTAGAGTTGGAATTTAGGATGGTAAAATGCCTTTTCCCCTATACACATGTGAGTAAAACTCAAGAATTTAACCACAACATAAATGTTATACAAGTAAACCTAAAAGCAAAATGGAGATGAATGTAAACATTCATCTTCATTATAGATAATTTTTTTATTTTATCATTAAGTTCTTATCAATGAAAGCTTTTTTTTCCCCTAGTTTTAATTAATTAGAGCTTCATGAAACACAATTTAATTTCATATGAAGGTGGATGCAAGATTGAATGTCTCATTATTGGCAAGTTTTGTACTCCATAAAAAATCCAAAAACAACATTGGCTTAGTGATGAGTTGGCAATTTGCTCGTATTTTATTGGTCAAGCATATGTCATGGAGTGATAGGAGGCCATATTAACAATGCCCCATGTAGATTTTATGGAAACATTCTATTGTGAAAGAATTGTTTTGAAAAATAGTTCAAATTACACCTTCTATGGATTTATGAAAATATCGTCCAATTCTTACCATTGAAAAGTCCATAACTATCAGTTGGTTAAAGTTTTCATGAAAAAGGAATTTTTTTTTGAGTTTCTCATCTCATATTATAACCTATATTGAGTCATTATAACACATTTAGAATGGAAATCAATACAAATTTTTGCATTTTCTTCATTTTGAATCCAATTGACAAGTCCCTATTTTTGGACTTTAAAAGTCCAGTACTATTAGCAAATGAATGTTTTTCAAAAAATAACAACATTGATGTGTTCATAATGAAGTTTTTAGTCAAAATTCAATTGCCAATTATTATGTATATAAACATATTAATTACCATACACATTTGAACAAAAGGTGCCCAAGAAAAAAATGTGACTTTGTCACGAAAATGAGCCACTCAACCTAGCATCTACCCATGATATAACATTTGTTGAATAATATAATTTAATTTCCATTATAAATGTATTTGATGGCTATGGTTAAAAATGCCATTATTTTCAATATATCTTGCTTATATTATTAAATTATCATGCTAACATCCACCCCATGGTCTTTTTTTAAAAAAAAACCCCAAGCAAATTGACCCAATGTCATTAACAACAATGGATTTTTTTTTTTCTTTCCAAAGTTGCCACAACTTCCATTAAACCTATTTATAAGTGTCGCGGACGATGATTGGGAATTTGTTTTGCATTATTCTTCAAAGGTGCCACAACTTTTGTCAAATTTAACTAGTGTTATTGACAACAATGGGTTTTGAATGTTTTAAATATCCTTAAACTACCTATTGAAATAAGTTTTTGAAATAAATTAAAATTTAATTTTAAGCACTTTAATTAGGTTTTTTAAAACAAACTATTATCATAAATGATAGTGGGGTTTCTTTTTATAATTATTTATTTTCAAGGTGCCCTAATTTTT
>Ga0116228_10004080_pt1 | contig 12894 bp, 10 predicted proteins | sample S1TSphfallax_2_FD_89694 | JGI IMG/M metagenome (GOLD analysis project Ga0116228, IMG submission 89694) | Host-associated microbial communities from peat moss isolated from Minnesota, USA - S1T2_Fc - Sphagnum fallax MG | ecosystem: Host-associated > Plants > Peat moss > Unclassified | place... | reverse complement strand
CAGGCCGCCGCTTGAGGGTTCAACCTTGAGCACTCCCTTCTCATGCCTGAAGGAAACAGGCAGCCGATTGGAGACCACGATGAGGCGACTATTTCCAGTAGTCATCGCGACGTCTCCCGATCACTAAGGGCGGAAATCCATTGATCCAGAAAATCGAGCAATTCATCGGGCGGTTTCAGCCAGATCTGCGCATAACTATCCCGAGGTTCTTTCCTCACAAGGACAGAAAGTGTTGTGATCTTCGAGTCACCATTTCGCAATCCAGCGCGTCGTAATTCGAGGAAGCCGTCTTCATCCGTCGTGTCGTCACCGAGAAATGCAGCGCACCCATTCGGCGGAAGCTGCGCCATCACTGCTCGAACGGCATCGCCTTTCGTCGTCGACCCAGCCCGTAATTCAATGCCGCCATCGAAGGAGAGCAATGCCAGCCTGCCGTCGATTTGAGCTTCCGCCACTATCTGCTTGTAGAGCGTATGCACCTTGTGCTTCCAGTCGTCGCGATGTGCTTCTGCTCCGCGCCAATGCAATGCGACACTGTTGGGTTTGCATTCCAGCGCGGACGGCTGGAATGCCTGCTCTAACGCGTCCTTCATCTTCCTGAGGCCCATCTCTTCGCCTGTGGTGAGAGGCTCCACGCTGTACTTGCCATCGCGGGTGAGGTGTTCGCGGCCGTGCGATCCCCATATCTCAACTGGATGCTTCAACGCTATCAATCCATGCAGCTCATGCGCCTTACGGCCGCTGATGAGCAAAACGCGGGTGTTCTTCAATTTGAGGAGTATCTCCAGCCTCTCCCTGACACCTTGATAGGGCTCCGCATCCATGCGGCCTTCGGTAAAGGGTGCGAGTGTCCCGTCGTAGTCAAGCATGAGCGTTGCGGCGGCTGCTTGAGGCAGGCTTGCGAAGAATCTTCTGCCAGCGAGAGAAGCGGTCCAGGCTTCCGGATTTTGTGCCGTCATCTGAAACATAAGATGCGCCTACTCCGTCTCTAGCTTGAACTAAAACTCAAACTGACGGGCAACTTATTCGTGAAGGTCGGCTTCCTTCATTGGACAGCCTTGCAAGCTATGTTTTGCAGCCTGTCATCTATCCCGATCGAAGCAGTTGCAGGTCCTAAGCCCTGGCGTCTATCCAGTCGAAAGTTGCGGGGCGGCACAATCATAGGGGAAATATGAATCGACTCGAAATCATCGAGACTCTTGACCAGGAAATCAGTCGCCTTAATCATGTGAAACAGCTCTTACAGGGAACGCAGAACCTGAGTCCAACACTGGCGAAGCTGGTCAGCAACGGAAAACCGCAGCACCGTCGTAATATAAGTGTCGAAGGCCGCCGGCGCATCGCCGAGGCGCAGAAGAGGCGCTGGGCCAAGCAGAAGAGAAGCACCTAAACGTTGCATGCTGAAAGTTAAGCTGCTCCATCCCGATGCAAAACCGCCGACAGTGAGTTATGCTGGCAGCGATCTCGGCTTCGACCTCTATGCTTTGGAGGACACTTTTCTTGAGCCGGGTGTCCTCGCCCGGGTGCGCACAGGCATCGCGATTGAGGGTCCGCCGGGGCACGGATTTGTTCTCGGCGATCGGTCTTCTATGGCAATGAAGGGCGTCACCTACCTGGGCGGTCGCATCGATGCGGGTTATCGCGGCGAGATCCTCGTTTGCCTCATGAACGTCAATCAGCCGAAGATATCGCTCCATCTCACGCGGAATGACGACGGTATTCTCACCGATGCACGGCTGCTTCACGAAGATGCGACGGTCCGGATACACAAAGGCGACAAATTTATCCAGATGTCCCTTTTCCGTGCCGATACGGACCGTACGATCCAGGTCGTCGAGGAGCTGAGCACAACCGCCAGAGATACGCGCGGCTTCGGCTCCAGCGGCGTCTAGACCTTCTCAGGATGAGCATCACCCAAATGGGGACGCGCTCGGATGCCAATCCCACCTTCGCATCGCGCGCATCCTGATTGGTAATGCACCCAACGAATGCATGAAATATTTTTTGCCTGCGCCATCGTACGATGGTCATCATGCGCCTATACTGTGCTCACCATCCCAGGATTGACTGTCTTCGCAGGACCACGGAAGCCTAGTGGCGGCGTATCACATTCTGGCTGACTCAGAGCCGTTCTCCCGCAGCAAGGGGGGCGCATCCGCTCAGTGGGTCGCCGGTGTTGTTGCCGCTGCCGGCCTCCAGGAGGAGACCATCGTCGTCTGCCCGGAGGCAGACGATTCCTGGGGATTCCCGTACGTGTGGGTAGCGCCTGAAATGGGAAAGATCAGTCTCCTGCCGCGGCCACTGCAACATCCGGTTTTATGGCGACGCCGTGCCCGCTTCTACGCGCGGCTCCTGCGCGGTTTTGTTGCCCGTCTCAATCCGCAGGATGTCATCTATGTCCACAATCGGCCCGAAATGGCCATGGCCATGGTCTGGGCCCAGCACGGCAGAGTGCAGCAGAACCCGGTTGTGCTGGCTATGAATGACGCTCAGCTCGCGAATGCAACCAGGCCGATGGTGCGCCATGTCGCCGGACGTATGGCGCGCGTTGTCTTCCCGACTGAGTTCCTGCAGCACCAGACCTTCGATAAATGGCGATTGCATATGCGGACAGCCATCCTTCCCTTTGGCGCGGATGATTCTTACTTCTACCCTTCCAGTCCGCAACCGGCGCTGCCCTCCGGCTCATCCGAGTCTCCGGGCGATATCAACAACGATCCCTTGATTGTTTATGCCGGGCCGCTCCGTCCCCAGTCCGGCGTCCATGTCCTGCTGAATGCCGTACGTCTCCTTGCCGGTCGTGGCATCGGTGTTCGCGTCCTGATCATCGACCGTCCCGATCCCGGGGGCGCACCCGATTTTGCGGCCGGCCGCGCCGAGTCGGAAGAGTATCTGCAAAAGCTGCGCGCAGCCGCTCGCGAGAATGTCTGGTTTGATTCCTATGTTGGCGTTGAGCAGGTCGCCTCGGCCATGCAGCTTGCTGCTGTTGTCTGCTTCCCGTCTTTGGAGGATGAAGCTTTCGGTCTCGCGAATATTGAGGCCATGGCTTCCGGCGTTCCGGTCGTGGCGTCCTGCGTTGGTGGCATACCGGAGGTCTTCTCGGAGGGCGGCGCCTTGCTGGTCCCTGCCGCCGATCCAATCGCGCTTGCCAATGCCATTGAGCGGCTTCTCGGTAAGACCGGCATCGCTCGCCTGCTGCGCCGTGAAGGCCGCGAAAACTTTCTGCGCAACTACGCATGGCCGGCGATCGCCGCGCGCTATGTTGATCTGCTTGCGGCGCTTCCTGTCGGGATGGCAACCCAGCGGCAAGCCCTCCCGTGACCGACCCAGGGGCACCGGCGCCCGGCTCCCTCCGGCGCAACTCCCTCTGGGTACTCACCGGCCAGGCCGCAAAATTGTTTCTCCAGGCGCTTTACTTCATCCTGATCGGCCGCGCGCTCGGCAGCCGGCAATATGGCGCCTTTATCGGGGTGGGGGCCCTGATTGCCGTCCTGGGTACCTTCGCCACGTGGGGTAGCGGCATGTTGATGCTGCGCAGCGTCAGCCGCGATCGCTCGACATTTCCGCGGGCCTGGGGCAACGCACTCCTCATGACGGGGCTGCTGAGTGGCGTTGTGCTGATACTCGTCTTTTCGCTGGCACACTTCTTCTTTTCGCGGGAACTGCTCGTCATCGTTCCATTCGTCGCCTTTGCTGATACCATATGCGCAAAGCTCGTTGAACTCTCCGGGCAGGCGTTTCAGGCCTTTCACCGGCTGCGCGATACTGCGCAGATCACCATGCTGATCAGCGCCATCCGCCTGCTGGCTGCTGTTGTGCTCTGGCTCGGCCATCGTCATCTCTCTGCCGCTCCTGTTCCCGCGCTCACCTGGGCCAGACTGTATCTCGGCGCTTCGATCGTGGCGGCGCTCGGTTCCGTCTCGCTGGTCACTTTTCGCCTGGGACTGCCGGAATTTGGCCGCATCAGCGGGGAGTCCTGGACGGAAGGCCTGGGCTTTTCCGTTGCGTATTCCACCACGTCCATCTACAACGACGTGGACAAGGCCATGCTGGCCAGCCTTGGCCAACTGCGTGCCGCGGGGACGTATGGCACGGCGTATCGCATCATCGATATTGCCTGCGTACCGATCAGCGCGGTGCACGCAGCCGCCATGCCGCAGTTTTTTTCCCGTGGCCACGAGGGGCCGCTGGCACTTCGTGGATTTGTACGCACGCTGCTCAACCGTACTTCGCTTTATGCGATCGGGGCAGCCATAGCCCTCGTTGCCGGCGCCGGCGTGGTTCCTTTCCTGATGGGCCCCAGCTACGCTGGCAGTGTTGCTGCCATTCGCTGGCTTTGCCTGCTGCCGCTGTTGCGCAGCTTCCATCTCGCCGCGGGCGACTGCATCACCGCCACCAGTTCCCAGTGGTGGCGGACCAGCAGCCAGATCCTCGCAGCCCTGTTCAACCTTCTGCTTAACTTTCTGCTTATCCCCAGGTGGTCGTGGCAGGGCGCGGCAGTCGCAAGTTTACTCACGGATGGTGCTCTCGCGATCGTGAACTGGCTGATTCTTCTCAGGCTTTCTTCGATGCCGTTCACGCCTGAGCCCGGCTGCGTATCCTCAAGCCCACCCATCGTTCCCATTTCGGAACCATTCGCAACAGAGTGAGGCTTAAATCGTTTTGTGCTTCGCTTCTCCGGTGATAAACAGAGGGCAGGCTTGTACTGATTGCATCATTCTGATCCGCCGTGGGCAGTAGACCTCCACGGCAGACTCGCTTGAAACGCTTGCACAACTGAAAGAGGCAGATGTTGGAGACCTACCGACAGGCCACTCAACTCCCGACCATACGTACCGAGTTCACCCTGCGGGATGCGTTTACTGTCCTCCGCCGCCGCCGTGCCATCGTCCTCTACTGCTGCATAACATTTCTGCTTTTCGCCGCGCTGAAGTGCATACTCAGCAGCCGTCGCTACCAGGCCGACGCTGCCATTCAGATCCAGAAAGATGAATCGGATTCTCTCGGGTTGGAGAGCGCCCTCGGTTCAGCTGAAGTGGGCGCATCCGACGCCCTTGACTACAACATCACGCTGCAGACGCAGGCCCGCGTGCTGACCTCCGATAGCCTCGCCCTCGCCGTGATTCAGAAGGTGAATCTCGAACAGAATGACGACTTCACCGGTCGCCACGCCTGGTTTCGCATTCCCCTATGGGTCACTTTCTGGGAAAAGTCGGCCCCCGAATCAGCGGTTGTCCCGCTTGAATACGCGCCCGAGCGACGTCGACGGGCACTCAAGACCTTTGCCCGGCGGCTCCAGGTCAAGATCGAGCCGGGAACGCGAATCATCAATATCTCTTTCCTGAGTACAGAGCCGAAGACTGCTGCGGATGTTGTCAATCAACTCGTCTCCGAATTTACGGAATACAATTACAAGACCCGCTTCGCCGCCACCGCGCAGGTCTCCGACTGGCTCAATGGGCAACTGGACGGTATCGCCTTGCAGGCAAAGGCTTCGCAGGCAAAGGTCCTGCAATTGCAGCGAGAGACGGGTCTGTTTGGGGATGACGCTGAACACAATGTCGTTCTTGCCCGGCTCGACGCGCTCAACGGCGCGCTGGTCTCAGCAGAAGAGAACCGCATCCTCGCCCAGGCGTTGGATAAAGTAACAGCCACGGGCAATCCGGAAGCCATCGGCACCCTGAATGCCGGCGGAAACGCAGCATTTTCGAGCAGCACCGCATCGGCGCTGGCGCTGATCCAGCAATTTCGTTCCCGGCAGTCTGACCTGAAGGCAGCGCTGCAGCAAAACCTGGAGAAGTTTGGGCCGAACTATCCCCTCGTTCTTGAGCAAGAGGCACAATTGCAGAGCGTCGAACACTCTCTGCAGGAGGAAGTCGCCCGCATGGCCGAGCGCGCCCATAGTGAATACCAAGTGTCAGTACTCGCAGAAGCTGCTTCGCGCCGCAGCCTTGATGAGCAAAAAGCAGTTGTTGAAAAACTGAATAGCCGCGCCATGGAATATGTTGTCGCCAAGCAGGATGCCGACTCGACCCGCGATCTTCTCGAGGACCTGAAGAAGAAGCTCGCCGATGCCAAGCTCCTCAGCGGCCTGCGATCCAGCAATGTCACCATCGTCGATCCCGGCCGACCACCGTCGCTGCAGCATCCGATACAGCCCAACATCCCCCTGACGCTGCTGACTGGTGGCTTGGGTGGTCTGCTCGTCGGCTGCGTCCTGGCCTTCGCCACGGACTCACGGGATACCAGCATCCATTCCGCAGTGCAGCTGGAAACTCTTCTCGGCGCACCACCGCTGGCAATTCTTCCATCTTTGCAGCCGACGCCGGGTTGGTCGAAGGTGTTGCCGCAGCTACCGTTCAAGATGCGGCAATACCTCACCAGCGCTCCAGTCCAACTCTCTCAATCTCTCGATCACGATTCGGGCTACGCCGAGGCGCTTCGCTCGCTTCGTACTTCGCTCATGCTTTCCCGCAGAGAAACTCATCCCAAGGTGATTCTTGTGACGAGTGCCCAGCCGGATGAAGGAAAGAGCACAACCTCACTTCACCTGGCCACCAGCTTCGGTCAGCTTGGCGGACGCGTCCTTATCGTCGACGGCGACCTGCGCCGATCCACGCTTCACAAGAGGCTCAATCTGCCGAACGAGCAAGGGTTGAGTTCCATGCTCTCTGAAATGCGGACTTCTGCTCCACTGCAGTTTCTTCCCGGCCACGGGAATATCTGGGTCCTGACTGCCGGCCCGGTCCCGCCTTATCCAGGCGATTTACTGTCGTCAGCCCAGTTAGATCTCCTGTTCACAGAATGGCGCAACCAGTTCGACTTCATCGTCGTCGATACGCCACCACTCTTACCTGTCGCCGACGCTCTATTGCTCGCCTCGAACGCGGACATCAGCCTGCTCATCGTGCGTCACTGCATCTCAACCACCCATGCCGTTAAATCGGCTTACCAGCGACTCACTACCCATGGCAACCCGAACCGCGTCGCCACTATATTCAATGATGTCAGGCAGGATTCCCCGGATCTAGCCGGATATTACAGCTACGACTATAAATACGCACTCCGGCCTGCTTCTGGAGTCACCAATGCCAGTTAGTTTGCGTTTCCTGCTCCTTGTAACAGTCTTCACCCTTCGTTGCGGCACCGGATGTATTTGTCATGGCCAGGCCCTTCGACAAACTGAGTCGCTCCTCTTGTCGCCCGGTGACCTCATTCATATCAGCGTCTTCGACGCTCCCGAACTCGATCAGCATGCCCGCATTTCCGATAGCGGCGAGCTCTCTCTCGCGCTGATCTCAAGAGTCGCAGTGGCTGGCCTTACACCTCCCCAGGCCGAACAGAGAATCAGCTCGCTACTGGCAGCGGGTGGGTATATGCGACACGCCCAGGTCAGCGTCCTCGTGGAGCAATACGCGACTGCGGACATATCGGTGAGTGGGCAGGTCCAGCATCCCGGCACTTATCCGGTTTCAACTCCGCGAAACCTCCTGGATGTGTTGTCCATGGCCGGCGGTTTCACACCAGTTGCTGACATTCATGTCACTATCCAGCGCCGCAATGGAAAGCACGAAACGGTCTATGCTGCCGTAGTCAATGATGCAGACATGGCATTGCTGAACGCCGTTCTCATTTATCCCGGCGACCTTGTTATTGTTCCGAAAGCCGGGATTGTGTACGTCCTCGGCGACGTTTCTCGTCCGGGCGGCTACGTGATGACCAACGACGCGCAGTTGACGGTCATGCAGGCAATCGCCCTGGCCGCCGGGACGACAAAGACTGCGTATGAAAACCGCGCTCGCCTGGTGCGCCAGACGGCTACGGGGCCCGTCGAGATTCCGCTCCCACTTAAAGACATGGAAAAGGGCAGGCATCCCGATCTTTCGCTTCAAGCCGACGATGTTGTGTTCGTCCCTTACAGCGCCGGCAAGAATATCATGCTGGGCGCAAGCTCCATCCTCTCCAGTACCGGCGGCGCAGCGATCTATGCCGTCCACTAATTCGAAATGTTTCGAAGACGCGCGCTCACAGCGAAAGACTGAAGGGCCGCATATTCTTTCCGAGACCCAAAATCGCCACCTCGCCTCCCACCAGCAAGCGAATGAGATCCCAGGGAAAGCATGGACGTCACCATCGAAGAAATCGTTACAATCTGCCTGCTTCTCCTGTTTCTTACCCACTTCTACGTTCCGATTCTCGAGCCGGTCCAAACCTCGCTCTTTGCCGCTGCCTCCGAAGACCAGACACTCTTTGGCCAATGCGTTAGCCTGGGTGCGTGGATCGTTGCCGGCGGACTGATCCTTCGCTCCTTTCGACTCATCACTTTCCGGTTTAGGCAGATCGGCTCGGTGGCCGGGTTCGTCTCCCTTGCGCTCTTGTCCGCCGTATGGTCGCAAGACGGAGGGATCACCTTGCGCAAGGCGATCTTTCTCATCCTGACAACTGCTTTTGGGATTTATTTCGCCCAGCGTCACTCAGTCGCGCGTCAAATGCAGCTCATTTGTATCGCCGCTTTTCTGACATCACTCCTGAGCATCCTCTTTGCGTTGCTGCTGCCAAAATATGGCATCGACCACGACGTGCACGAGGGAGCGTGGCTGGGAATCTTCACGCAGAAAAATGTCTGTGCCCGCGAGATGCTCTTCCTCTTCGCCACGATCGTGCCGTACAGACCCACTTCGTCCAGTTTGAGAGCATGCCGTATATTCGCAATTCTCGCGGTCGTTGCCGTCATCCTCGGGACCCAGTCGAAGACGGCACTCCTATTACTGGCTCTCCTGATCATGCTTTTCCCGACGATTGCCCTCGTTCGCGAGCTCAGCAAAGGCCTGCTCCTGGTGCTTGCCCTGATCGGCATGAGCATCGTTGCTGGCACCCTTCTTTGCGCTACCTCACCGCTTATCCAGCTGGTTGCACTTCTCGGGAGAGACGGGACCATGACAGGTCGCACCCAGATTTGGCAGGCTGTGCTGGAGGCAATTGCAAAGCGCCCCTTGCTTGGCTATGGTTTTGCAGCTTTTTGGCTCTCGCTTCGGGGAGAATCCGCCAACATTATTCTCGCCCTGCACTGGGCAGTGCCCGCGGCCCACAATGGCTTCCTCGACATCTGGCTTCAGCTCGGTGCCGCCGGCCTCGCGTTGTTTATGGTCGGATTCTTGATCGCCCTCCGCTCCGCGTGCCGGGGCATATGGCAGCCTTCATTTTCCCTCGCGGCATGGCCACTCGCCGTCCTTGCATTGACGCTTGTCTATAACTTCGACGAGAGTTCTCTCATGCAACCCAACGATTTTTTATGGGTACTCTACGTTGCCACGCTAACCAACCTGGCCAACTCTTCGCGCGGCCCGCAGCCGACGCAGTTCGTAGTCCATCAAGGCGAGCTAAGCCCTAGGCTATCTTGATTGGCCAACGAGTATTTCCTCATACTTTTTTTCGAGGATGCCCGTCTGCACTGCAAGGTCAAAGTTTTCTGACATCTCTTTCTGTCCCCGCCTGCTCATCCGCTCCCATAGCTCTTTGTCTTGCAATAATTCGGAGATTTTGTCTGCAAGGCCTTTCTCATCCTTCTCATTGAGAAGATAACCCGTGCGCCCGTCCAGGACGGCCTCTGCAATCCCGCCGCTCCTGAAACTCACAACAGGCACGCCCATCGCCTGTGCCTCGCAGAAGACCATGCCGAGCCCTTCTGCATTACCATTGGAGGCCGTCACGCTCGGAACGCTGAAGACCATCGCCCGTCGCAACCACGAGCGAATCACGTGAAGTGGCTGGGCCCCTAGAAATGTGAATCCATACCGCAGGACAGCCTTCGCCAATGCATTCAGCTCTGCCCGAAGCGGGCCGTCTCCAATCACCACCAACTGTACCGCCGGGTGCTGCCTGCGCACCGATTCCATCGCGCGGACCAGGTGAGCACACCCCTTCTTCTCAATCAGGCGTCCCACGAAAAGGACAATCGCCTCGCGCTGTACTCCAGCTGCAGGGCGAAACATTCGCGGATCGATCCCGGTTCGATGAAGCCAGAGCTTTTCCTCTGGATACCCCTGCTCGAGCGCTCTGTCGCGAATGAACGCGGAGATACACACGAACAGCCTGGCATCCGCAAGCAGCTCCGCGCGCCTTCTGAGAAATAGACGTCCACCCGCCGTTCGCCGAAACGCTGCCTTCGAATACGTGACATCGTAACCATGCAGGGAGACGACGAGGGGTATACGCAGAGCCCTGCAGAGCGGAAGAGCGAAGGCCCCGTCAAGTGCAAAATGTGCATGCATTAACACAGGGTCATAGGCATTGCACTGACTTACCCAGAGCGGCGCAGACCGTCCATGCATGTAGAGATGCTTCTCGATGAAACCCCGCACTGGTCTCGACGAAACCAGGACTGCCTCTTCTGCGTGCTTGGGAAGGAGTCCATCCCGGCAACGGGTGAGGCCACAATAGATCGCGTTGAAGCTCCGCATTGCTTCCGCCTGGGCGACAATGAATGTCTCCGATCGTTCAATCAAATCATTGCGATAGATCAGGACGTTTCGCTTCGGGAGTGCTTCTGATCCGGGCGACTCCAGGCGCAGCGCGTCAGCAGTCTCAGACGGGAGCCGGTATTCTATACATGCACTCATCAGAACAAACTCCGCTCGCTCCGGCGCGCGTTTGGGAATGGACCGGAAGATTGAAAACCGATACTGAGACCACACTTACCCGCAATGAAGCATCCACCTTTGGAACGGCTTCGGACGAACCTGTCGCGCTCTCCGTGATCTCCGAGAGAATAGAAGCGCGCACGGCGAAGGTGGGTATCGTTGGCCTTGGCTATGTGGGCCTCCCCCTCGCGTTGCTCTTCAGTGAAGAGGGTTTTCGCGTGACCGGCTTCGATATTGATCAGGAGAAGGTCGATACGCTGAATCAGGACGGGTCCTATATCGTCCGAATTCCTCCTACCGAAATTGCTGATGCTCGCGCCCGGGGTTTCTCCGCGACCGCCGACTACGATCAGCTTTCCGAAATGGATGCCATTCTCATCTGCGTCCCCACTCCGCTGAATGAGTATCACGAACCCGACCTCAGCTTCATTCGCAGCACTGTTGAAGCGATCGCGCCGCGGACAAAGAATGGCCAGCTGATTGTCCTTGAAAGCACAACCTACCCTGGAACCACGGAGGAGATCGTCGTCCCTCTTTTGGAGGCGGGATCTAACGGCAGGAAGGTGGTGCGGGATCGGATTCCCGATGAGGGAATGCATGTCGCCTTTTCGCCGGAGCGTGAAGACCCGGGCAATGACACTGTTGCGCGCCGAGATATCCCTAAAGTTGTCGGTGGCTTCGATGCGATCGCCACTGACCTGGCGGCTGCACTCTACGGTTGTATCTTTCGTAAGACAGTCCGCGTCTCGAAGCCCGCTGTTGCTGAGATGACGAAGCTGCTTGAAAACATTTATCGCTGCGTCAACATCGCCCTTGTGAATGAACTGAAGCAGCTCTGTCATCGCATGGATATCGACATTTTCGAAGTCATCGAGGCTGCGCGGACCAAGCCATTCGGCTTCCAGCCCTTTTATCCCGGGCCTGGTCTTGGCGGACATTGCATCCCGATTGACCCGTTCTACCTGTCGTGGAAGGCGCGCCAGTTTGATTTCAGGACCAAGTTCATTGAACTGGCGGGTGAAGTGAACGCGGCGATGCCCCTGTATGTTGTCGAAAGCACTGCGGCAGCTTTGAACCGGGTGCGCAAACCCCTGAACGGCTCGAAGATACTGGTGCTTGGTCTCGCGTATAAGCGCGACATTGACGACCTGCGCGAGTCGCCTTCGCTGACGATCATCGATTTGCTGCGGGAGCGCGGCGCCATCGTCTACTACAACGATCCCTACTTTCCCACCGTAGGCCATGGCCGCCATTATGACCTCCACATGAGCAGTACGCCGATCGAAAATCTACAGCAGTTTGACTGCGTGATGATTGTCACAGACCACTCCGATTACGACTATTCAGAGATCGTCCGGGAGTCACAGTTGGTCGTGGATACGAGAAATGCTACGCGGGGCATCCAGTCGCCGAACATCGTGCGTTGTTGAAGAGCGCTTCGGGGCATACAACAATTCTTCTTCGATCAGCGATTCATATTCCCCCACCATGCGCTCCACACTGAACTGGGTTGAGCGGAGACGCCCTGCGGCCGCCATCCTGGCACCTTCCGCAGGCGTCTTCATCAGTCTTCTGACAATGTTCAACAATGCGCCTTCGTCACCCAGGGCGAAATACTGCTGTTCCGCTCCCAATACCTCTCGCAGGCAGGGCAAATCGCTCGCCACAACCGGAAGACCCTGCTGCATTGCTTCCACGGCTGCCATCGAAAATGATTCAAACAGAGAAGGCAGCAGGAACAGATCTGCCTGACTCAGGATTGTCGCGACATCTCGCTCCGGCAGCTCCCCCGTAAAGCGAACTCTGTCTGCCACGCCCGAGTTGTAAGCGCTTTGCCATAGTTCCGCTCCCATTTCTCCTTCGCCGACCAGCAGCAGGGTCGCACCTGGAAGTTTCTCCAGCATCCGCAGGAGCATGCCTTGATTCTTTTGTCTTGCCAGGCGGCCGACGTTTACCAGGACTGCATGGGACGCAGGGATCCGGTAGTGCTCGCGGATAGAATCCGTGGTGTTCTCGATCAACTGCGGGATCCCGTTATAAATTCGGTGGAGACGGCTTCGATAGCGCGAGCTGTAGTCGGCAAACGATCTGAGCACTCCGCCGGATACCGTGACCATTTTGGAATAGCACCCCATCCTGAAAGCCGCCCGATCGGCTGCTCGTGCTACTCGGGAGTACGTCTCCACGGGGTTGTGGTGCACAGCAATCCGTACCGGGATTCCCGCCAATGCTGCAATCGGAGCAGCGAACTCAT
>Ga0116228_10004079_pt1 | contig 12894 bp, 17 predicted proteins | sample S1TSphfallax_2_FD_89694 | JGI IMG/M metagenome (GOLD analysis project Ga0116228, IMG submission 89694) | Host-associated microbial communities from peat moss isolated from Minnesota, USA - S1T2_Fc - Sphagnum fallax MG | ecosystem: Host-associated > Plants > Peat moss > Unclassified | place... | reverse complement strand
TTGTGATGTCTTGTGACTCTCAAAGTTTGTAGCGATACTTTGTGTATTGTAAAATGTGCGATGTTTTGAGTATGATTAAACGTTGTGAAGTGTGGAATATCGCTAGGGTGGACAGAGACTGAGTGGGTCGCAAAGTTTTGTTTGTCGTATATGTCGCAAAAGTGCTGCGATGATTAAAGGTACATTATAAATTAGCGATGGGTGGTGCACCACAAGTTGCGATGTGTGTCACATCGCAAATATGGCAGATTATTTTTGCTTCGCAAACCTTTTAGGTTTTTTGTTTTTGCTTCGCAAACCCTTTAGGTTTTTCGTTTGGCCCTTCGCAAAAAGGCACAATATGTAGTAGTGTGTAATTGAATCTATCAAGGAATTTAGGGGTGCATTAAATAATGCTTACAAAAAGCTTCTTCTAAATTTATAAATCTATAATTTGGATTATCTCCCATATAATTGTTACACCAATCAGATGCATTATCTTTCAATGTAAAATTGAACAAATTTGTTATTTCCCCATTTACTGTTCCATTATTAGTTTTGATAATAGCTTTGAATACTCATATATGAGCATCTGGATTATAGTCTTTCTTATATTTAGGGCAATTTAATGGTCTCCTAAAGGACCTGGAATAGGGTACTATAGGTTACACAATTAGTATTGTAACACCTCCTACATGTTCTAAAGGATCTTTTCATGGGTCTGGTGTGGCACAAATTCAATAATAATTATATTATGGAAAGGTATTATTGACAATAAGTTCAATGGCATTTTCGTATTAAAATTTATTATTATAGGTTTTATGGTACCACAATTAGCATGTATTGTTTTAAAGTCATTATATTGGTTTCCTTCTAAAACTTCAACAAACTTTATACAAATTTTATTGTGGAAAGAACTATTCTCAACTAGTCATGCAAGGATTCCTTTATTCCTTACAGATATTGGATATCTAATCGAAGTTATAAGCACCTATTTTGTTGAATGTGTCGCCATTGTAGGAACTCCTTGCATCCCATTACTAATCATTGTAAAAAAATGTGATACTAACCCTCCATAAATTTGTATGCCACTATTGTTTAATGTTGTGGAATCTGGTAATATTTTATTATTTGTTCCAAGGATGGACTTTGTATTGCCAAGAGTTACAACTCTTGTGTGGTTTAGAATAGGATGATTAGTAATCATCCTTATTATTTATGGCACAAGGTGACATGGTCTAGTGAGTTGGGGTCTTCTATTTTTTGAAATGATTTTCCATACTTCACTTGGCTAAGTGGTGTTGCATAAATGTTTGTAGTTTCGTAGTTGTATTGTTGTTACCACGTCATGTGGATTCACCAACAAATTATGATCCTTTCTTGGATTTTGACAATTTTGTGCTTAAATATAAAAATGATTAATCATTGTATCTTATACATCCCATTCAATAAATGGACAATCTATGAATGGATGATCTTCATGTCTACAAAAATTATAACAACTAATAGTGAGTTTATAGTGCTAATCTATGCTTTGACCAAGCCTATTCCAATTTTGTTCTTTAGGTAATAATTGATGTTGACAATCAAGTTTAATCTTGGACTCACTTGTCTATAATGCATTCACTAAATCCCCTTATTGTACTTCAGTATCAGTTGTCATTATTGGTGGAGTTTATTCATATTCATTTTCTCACCAATTCTGAATATGTACTTTTAGGGAATAAAAAATAAATTACAATGACCTTTTTGTATCTACTACCACATAATAAAACCAAAGGAATACACACAACCTCAAAATTCTAACCCCAAATTCATCTTGGGGATGGTCACCAAATGGTAAATCATAATATTTTATTAATGTTTTAATTGTAATTTTTCTATTCTTGTACATATTCAATTTCAGTTGGTAAATACAAAATCTCGAATCTTGTATTTTGATTTAAATCTTGAGTGAACATGTTATCAAAATAATATTAGATAAATTTATTAATTCATATTTACTCATATCACTAGTAGAAAAACCCCATTTTTCTTCTAGTGTATCTAGTTTCAAAATTAAAATCCAACAATGAAAGTATGATAACAAAAACATCATAATAGTAATTCTAGCTATGAAAGTAAATTTTTTGTAGAAATCAAAGTGCTCTTCTTTCATACTCCATTGAAACTCAATGTTCTATAATCATCCCCTTCTCTTCCTCTTTTCCAAAGATATAAAACAATCCTATGTTCTATTCAAATTCAAATGATGATAAAAACTATGTAATCTAGCTAGTAATTCTTAAAACAATAACTAAGTAAGTAGAAATATACCAACTAACTATTACCACCAGTAACTACTCCCTTAATATTACCCCACCCGTATTCTGAATTATGTCCCAAAATTCTAGATCAAAAATTTGTTTAAAAAGTTAATTTTGATGTTGTTTTTTATCATGTGATTTAGAAATATGATGTTGTTCTACTTATAGTATAGTTTGATCTATCTACCTATATTTTGTTTTGCATGTGACTCTTGTGTTTGTGAGTGAAACAACATATGATTTTCTATTGTATACAAAGTCTATTATTGCTCTTTTAATGCCTTTGTTGACAACTATACAACTGTTTGATGATGTGTTGTTATCTCTTCTTATGATTATAACTATGATCTCACTTGTGGCTGATGTTATGATTGCAAATCTAATGTAATTTAAGTCTGCTTTTATTGCTACAACTCTAATGTAAGTTTTAGTTTCATCTTTATTGAATTTCCTAAGTTCTATGTTTTCCAATTTATGTTTTCTCCCTTATTTTTGTGGCTAAATATGCATACTCTTGAAAACTAACCTCTTGCACAACAAATTCTATTGGTTTTAGAGTTTGTTATGATGCATATGCCTCACCACCAGCCTCCCTCTTAGGGGTATCCTTCCTTCTTTTGAGATCTTGTGGTTTGTTTTCTGATGTTCTGATGTAATGCACCATCAACATTCCTTCTGTCCTTTTCCTCATCTAAGGTTTTTGGTTTTGGAGAAAGAATTAAAAGTTCATATTCAAATGTTGGCATGACCTTTTCCATTTGAAATATCTTATGCATGTATAGCCTTTCATTTCTCTCATACCTTCTACAAACCTTTTCAATATCTTTTTGAACAATATCCTATATTGCATCCCACTATAGGTTGCATCTTTTTCCTCCATTGGCAGTGCCTTGAATTTTACCTAAAGCAAATAATTCTATTTTTTGAATTCATTATTTTTTATGAAGACACAATCATAATTGAAAGGTTTTACTCTCATGGTCTCCTCTAAAAGTTTTTGCAACTTTTCATTAAAAGCCATTTGCTTCTGCAAATTTTTGTCCATCTGTGCATGCTTTTGATCAACTTGCCTTTGTATGTCATTCTTTGCATTTTGAGTTCCTCCAATTCCTTATGTTGCTTCAAGAGGGTTTGCTCCATATTCTTGTAATCACTATGAAGTTTGTTGTGCTCCACATTTAAAATATCCTTATATGCCTTCAAGTTCCAATAATTGGCATTTGTTTCCTTTAGATTTGCTTGCAAATAATCCCTTTCCACTTTAATGTTTTCCAAATCCTTGTTATGCTTCTCCATGTTATTAATCTTTTGTCTGGCTACTTGGAGTTATGCCAATACCTAACTATTTTCACTATTCCTATCCTACAACTTTGCTTTGAGCTTCTACAACTTCTCCAAAGCCCTTTGTAGATTCTAGAAAAATCTATCCTTCTCCTTCATGATATGTTTATTTTTTATATTTGGATCAAAAAGTTTAAGCAAAATATTTATCATCTGTACATTGTCCTTTATTGCCTATTGAAACCTATTAGTAGTTCTTTTATGTTCATCCAATTTTGCTTCTATCCCTTTCACAAACCTTGGTGTATGAAACCTAAGAGTTTGACCTCTGGAACTTGTACCTTATGAACCTAGATTTCTATGTGCAGTCCATATTTCTCCAATTGAAACTATTGTAGAACTTGGTTTTGAAGGCAACATACCTTCATTATTATTTGGTGATGGAACAAATTATTGTACTTATAGTGGATCCATGCAAAATCTTGTATGTGTTCCTTTGTTGACTGTTGAGTTTGAAACTCTAACTCTTTTATTCATTTCTAATGCTCCTACCCATCTAATCTCTACTCTTGCTTGGGAGAGATTGGTGGTCTTGGATCAGATTTAGGACATATGGATTTCTCCTTTTGTCTTTGGTTTTGTTATTGTTGTTTCCTCAATAATTATGTTTATTGTTGAGGATTAATACTACCCCTCATTGTAGTATCCTCCTATCTTCTTTACCTCTTATACAAAGTCTTTCTTTCCTCGTCATCATTAGATTAAGACATCATAACTACCCTTTTGGTTGTCCTAATCTCTGGCTATTTATCCTTTTAAAGATATACGTGTGTAAAGTTCAAAGGTCTTTTGGTTTTTATGAACCCTTTCCCTCAAACTCTCCTTTCTTCTCTTGTCCTCATGTGGTTCTGAATGTTTTTTTTCTCCTATGGTTCTACTCCTTTTAATGGAAACCATTTCTGAAACAAAATTTCTAGGAGTATGGCATAATGGCATACATCCTTTTTTGGTTTTCTTTTGGCTATTCCTTCAATCATGTTCTTCTAACACTTTCCCAATTTGATCAACTCTCTAACCAATTGAAAATACATAATTACAACCCAATTGACAAATTTTCCATGATCTACTTTGGAGATCATCATGGTAACCTATTGTTAAAACAATGCACCTTATCTTTCTAGTGGATAATAAGCAAAATGGAAAAAATTCTATTGGCATGAACCTCTCCTTTAGACTATTTTTTCTTCTTTTGTCCTCGTATGGCTACTCTACCTATTTCTTTCTCTATTGTAGCTTTGCTCCTTCTAGTGGAAACCACTTTTGAAATAGAACTTTTAGGACTATGGCAAAATGGCATAATCCTTTCTTGGTTCTCCTTTAGTTGTTCCCTCAATCATGTTTTTTGATACTTCTCCCATTTGATCAGTTCCTTGACCAATTCAGCATACATATTTATAGCCCAATTAACATACTTCCACGATCCATTTTGGAAATCATCATGGTAGACTTATTGTTAAAATATTGCACCTTATCCTTTTTGTAAACAATAAGCAAAATGGCAACAATTCTATTGGCATATTTTAACCTCACCTTTTTTACAACCCACCTTTCATTGTTGTTATAAGTGTTAAGGACTCTATTAGCTATATTTGCCAATGCTACTATGGCATCAAACATCTCTGCATGATCTTCCTTTGTCTTTCATGTATGGAAAATTTTAAAAGCTTCTACCAATGGATGTTTGTCTATAATTTTCTACTCCTCCCCCAACATAACTTTGATTTTGTTATGTTTAGGATCCAAGTTCTAATTGTTCATAAATTCAACCAAAATGTTGTGCCGGAGAGTTTTCTAGTCAATCTCAAAAAGACCTATTAATCCAACTATGTTTACCCATGTTATCTCTTCCTTTCCAAAGCTTGTCCAACTTAGCAAAATGTTCTTCAAATTGCTATTGTAACTTTGCTCTATAGGAGTAAAAATATACCTAACTTCATCATCCTAATGAATATGCACTTTTTTACCATGCAAATGTGCAACCATTGCTTGTTGACTTATTTTTTTCATGTGCTTCTTGTTGGGAATATGAACTTTCTCTTTTAAAATCTACTCATAAGTAGGCTCCTCTTGATGTAATGGCACTTGTTATTATTGTTGCAAATCATCCTTCTATAATTCTTCCTCAAAATCTAAAATGGAAATTGGACCGACTTGCTCATTAAGACTTGCCTCTCTTATGGGCTTCCTAAAATTATATCTCCTCAATGTTTCCTTACAATTTTTTAAATTTTTTTATTGCTTCAAATGCTCTCTCAAACTTGGATATCGGAGAAGATTTTTGAGAAGAATAAGAAAAATAAACTAGAGAAGGAAAAGGCGGACCTTTTTCTAGAGACCTAGACTATAGAGGCAAAATGTTTGCAAATTTCTATTGCTCTTTCAATCTTTCATGTTCTTCTCTCAACTTTTATAATTTCTCTCTAAACTATCTTTGCAATTTCTCCACCAAACTTTATTCAACACTCATTTTGGAGACAAAAAAACGACTAAAACTTGCTTGTGGAAAACAAAAACAAAGAGTCATTTCGATGTTTGTTGCCTTTTTAAATGTAATCACCTCATTTCATGAAGTGACGTTTCACTTTTCATTTTAGTGCTAGCGCCTTAATATTTGTCCTTTTTTCTTTATTTTTAACACGTTGTTTGTTGTTAAAAGATCATTTTAACATCAAGATGTGCTACAATTAATACCTAGTGATTTAGAACTTTTGTGGACATGGCACTAGATAATTTTGATGACATTTCTAAATTTGATGACCTAGTGTTGTTTACATTACAAATTTCCTTTGGCCTATGCTAAATCATCATATCAACATAGATTTGTTTTGACATAACAGACTTATTTTATCCATAATCCAGTGACTACCAAACTTTGTAATCATTGTATGGGTATTTTTTCATAACTTGCTTTCTCATCAAATTTACTGAAACTTCTTCTAATACTATTGTATGACTAGTCCCAAAGATATTTATTTTGTTCTAATATTTGAATCTTCATCAGATTTTTCTTCCATGTGGTTATAATCTATGAACTGTGAAGAATTCTGATTCTTTAAACTATGAATCCCCTTCAATGTTTAATCCATGTATGTGTATGGTTTCAACTTGTTAACATCGACCAATCTTGGATTTGGTTCAAAATTGTTGACATAAAGAAAAGAATAATATTATTGGGTAAATAATATTGTACCCTAAATGGACCAAACCATCTTTTCTTGAATTTACCTAGATGTGTCTTTTCTACCTTGGGAAACCATAAAACATAATCTCCAAATTGGACTTCTTTTCAATGTTTTTCTATTAACTCCAAAGAAATCTACTTCACTAGTTGGCTCCCACATTGTTCTAAGCTTCCAATTTGTTCTCTTGTAACTTTTCCAATTTTGTAATTATGGATGTTAATACTCTAGTTGGTTTTGCATTTTTGTGGTCCCCATTAATAGCCAGTTAAGTATATTTTATTGGCCTTAGAGGATGCAAACCATAGACTAACTGGTAAGGTGTATAACATGTTACCACCTTGTAAGTAATTTTATATGACAGCAAAATTGTGGACTAATGTTCATACTAGTATTTTTTTTCTCATTGACCAACTTTGTCAATAGTCTAGTAATGACTTTGTTAATAGACTTTGCCTATCCATTTCCCTATGGATAATATGTAGTGGAACTAACATGCTTCAATAAAAAATAATTTGTTAGATGTTTTATTATATCATTGATGAAATGTACTCCCTCATTTGTAATTATGGTCAATGGACATCCAAATTTGGTCAAAATATACTCATACAAGAATCTAACTATAATTACTACAATATTGGTTTTGAGTGCCTTTGCCTCTACCCATTTTGTTGCATAATCTATAACTACCAAAATATATTTGTTTTTTATTAGTCTTCCTATTAGTTAAAATGGACCTATAAAATGTAGACCCCACTTCATAAAAGGTTATTCTATAAATGTTGTTACCAACTTGGCCAGATTTTTGTTTTTAGTCATCCAATTTTTTGAGAGTTGTCACAACCTCTGCAAAAGTTTTGAATATCCTTGAATAAAATTTGCCACCCATATCCTACATCCAAATTTTGTTTTGTAATAATATCTATAGTAATATGTTTTCCTGCCACTCCTTCATGTAGTTATTTCAAAACAAATTGTGTTTTTGAGGTGGTCAAACATCTACACATCATGTTGTTTTGTCCCACTTTGTACATAATTCCCTTTTTTAGAATAAAAGGTTGTGCATTTCTAGCCAACTTTTATTTTTGGGCCAAGTTCAAAGTTTTTAACATCTGACATGTCTCTAAATAGGTTTTTACTTCTTACATCCATACATGTTCTACAAAAAATAATGAGGCATCCACAATTTGATCGGGACTCCCAATGGTTCTGAACTATTTAGCAATGTGGATTAAACATCAAAAAGTCCATGTGTTCTACCAAGTTTGTAGACTACTGTGAATTCATATTCCAAGAATAATAACAACCATTTGGTTGTCCTTCTTAACACCTATGGTTTGTTGACCAAGTACACTAAAGCCATGTGGTCTACATAAAAAACAAATTTGTTTATCAACAAAAAATGTTTGAACTTATACAAAGCATAAACCATTGCTAGGGCTTTATCTTCGTAATAGTATAATTATGTTTTTCTTTATTCAACAATATAGAAGCATATACTATGGGCTAATCATACAACTAGTTAGGTTATGTGCTAACATTGCACTTACTATTAACAATGATGCATATGTTTGCACATGAAATTCCAATTACTAATTTGAAGGTATCAAAATTGATGCTTCCATGTATTTTTGTTTAATCTTATCCCAAGCTTCTTAACATTCTATGGTCCAGATAAAAGGTTTTATTTTCCTCATTAGCTTTGTAGTTGGTGCCATGATAAAGGCAAAGTTCTTAATGAAACATCTATAAAAATTAAGCCATACCATTAAAGGCTTAAATTTGATGTGGGTTTGTAGGCATTGCCATATTCACTATTGCTTGAACCTTTTTAAGGAACCTTCCTAGGGTCTAGTATTTTTCTTTCCCTGGAAATATGAACTCTAAAATCAATCCTAAAAATACCATAAATGCACATTTCTCTAGGTTAAGATTGATTCCATATTATATTTAAGCACTACCACTATAGGGGATAACCATGTAGCCTCCTTTACTAGTTGAATGAATCCAGTTGCTAATTGTTTGTCAATGTTTTGTTTAAAATTTGTAACATAATCAAGGTTTGATTTGTACCTTGGTTGATGTGCTAATGGTATTGAGGTATCTAACTCAATTATGTGTTGAGCCAATTTTGGAAGTATACCTTTTAGATCTTTATAAGTCCAAGAAAACACATCTTTGAACTCCTTAAGTAACATCTAAAGGTCCTCAATCTTCTCCTTTGTTAATTATGCATTAACCTTGATGCATTGTGAATTTGTCTATTTGGCAATATTCAGCCTAATAAGTTATTTTTTAGTCAAAGTCCAACTTGTTATCTAAAGATTTTGTACATGTATTTTGTTGGTGTCTCATCCATTTCAATATTATCCTAGTTATAATGATAATATGTTTTAGGATAAACCTTATCTTCCAATGATATCTATGGTCTAACATAAAAGTATTTTAATTTAATTATTGAAGGCACCATTTTATGTTTTTTGATCTGATGTCCTTCACCCTGGATTAGATTCCTCAATGCTTTTGATTTTTGACACTTCGACATTCAATAATGAATTTTTTTCATTTGAAATAGTAATTGTGCCAATTGAAAACAATTTTGGTTTTATATCAAAACCAAATCTTATTCTTCATTTGTTAGCCCTTCCAACAAGTCATAATAAACAAATACTTGGGGCCTTTTAGTTTTTGCTCCCAATTTCCTATTAACTGATATTGTTTTGATTATTCCATTACCTTGAATAGTAGTGACATTGTTACCCTAGTCATGTGTAACTTTTGCATCTATGAGCCAAGATCTTTGCAACAACATAGAATAACTAAAATCCACCACATTGTTTTTCAAGATAGTAAATGTGGCTACATATGGTATAACATGTATATGAATCCTCAAATTTCTGATGATTCCTAATGATTCTTAAAGGTCTAGTCATATTTTTATTTGCCATTTTAAAGTGGTATGGAATTGGTCTTGGTTTGGGTAAACTTAATTTAGTTATTAGGTTTTCTTTTATGATATTTACACTTGCCCCATCATCTATCAAAACATCTTCAACAATGTTCTTCCTAACTTGTACTTGGATAATTGTCATCTGGTTATTTACCTCTATAGTTGTAGTGTTTACTTTAGAGTGTGTCTCAACCACTATGGCTACACTAGGTTCTAATATCACTTTACTAGCTATATAGGGTATTTTTTGCTTTAGTCTCTACCACATATACTTCTTAAGATTTGGAGTTATCTTGAATAGTTGATCTAACCTCAGGGTATAGGTAGTTTTCATCATTTGTTTACTAATATCTTGGAATATTTGTTCCATAATCATAATCATGTTGTTAGGGTAGTAGACAAATTTCATGGTACAATTGGTTTTGTGGACACTTCAACTTTTAATAATCTTGCCCAACTTGTATTCCATTGTGTCTTTTCCTTTTGATTCAATTTTTCTAGTGGGTCTTTTGCTTGCATCTTTTGTATAGTTTTGATAAAACATTGTTGTAATCTCTGCTCCTTTTCCCAATTAGCAACAGACTTCTTCTTAATTGGCTCTCTATCCTTGAACAAATGTTTTTTAATAACCTTATTCTTAGTAATGGCCATATTGACATCCACCATATGGACTGAAGGATTTGAAACCTTAGCCTTTACCACAACTTGTTTGTCTATAATCTTCACTATTTTGTTCTTAGACATATTATGCATATCACTATACTTAGGACAATATTTGATCTTGTGTCCTGTGTCACCACAAATATGAGGAGAATATTTCATGGATCTATGGACTTTAATCTATTGAATAGTAACCTCATAAATTGCAAGAACAAGGTTTTCTTTTCTTTTGACTCTACAAGTTTCAACATTATGATTTGTCCTATGACAATTCGTACACTACATTCTTGTTTTCTAAGTAATTGTCTAAGGTTTTTGAGCTAATCTTGTTTTACTATTATATGGTATTAATAGATTGCTTATGGCCTCTACTTCAAATATTCCTTCTTCACAAACCAAAGTTGTTTCCTTATTATGCCACAAAGTTTCTTTCTTCGTACTTGTTATTACTACACACATATATATGTTATCTTCTGTTGAAAACCATTGGCCAACTTTAATAACCTCTCATAATAGACTTCCACTCTTTCATTCTTTTCATGCTTCATGTTTTTTAACTATAGATGAACTTGTTCATCATTTTGAACTTTAATGTACCTTTTACTATAAACTAATTGTAATTATGGAAAAATACAATCTAGGTAATTTCCCTTATAATTGTTACACCTATCAGACATAGTATCCCTAAGGGTAAAACTAAACAAATTAACAATTTATGCATCATTTGTTTCACTATTTGCTATAATGGCAATTTTAAATATTTTGACATGAACATCTGGGTCAAAATCCTTTACATACTTAGGATGGTTAAGTGGCCAATGATAATGTCTATTTGGTGGTAATGGTGGCATGCCTAGATTCACCATTGGCAATCCAAAATACCTTGGAGGTCCTAGAGGTCTTAGTGGTCTTGGTGGATTTGAGCCACCTCCTTTTATATCTAATGGCTAATTAACAAAAACTATGTTCAACTTTTTGGGCATCTATGTATGCACATTGACAAGTTGTGTTTTAATTGGAGTTTAGGGTTGAGACCTCATACTAACAACAATATGGGCTAGTGCTATTATAAATGGAGCTTTAATAATTATACCCATAGATTAAGGCATTGCCACATAATATAGTGGTATAGATCTAACTGGTTGCATACTTAAATTGGAAGTTCTCGGACAAGTAATTTGAACATTGTTATGATGTGATAGACTTGGTGTAAGAGTTACAAAAACATGTATTACATGTGCCATAATTTGAGTTTTCATCTCCACTATGTTATCTCTCCAAATTTGTTTTCTGAGTCTATCTAGAATTATGACCGTTCATGGTACAATGTTCTAGCTCAATATGTCCATGATTCCATGTTCTTGTAGGTTTTGGATTCAAATTTTGGAAATGCTCAACAAATCCTTACCTCACATTATTTTCAATAAATGAACATTCATTGATCTAATGTCCAATCAAATGTTAATATGTGCAATGTGGATAGTAAGCTCTTGGAACTTTGTTCACACTATGAATCCTTCTGCTCCAATCCTTTGGAACTCCTCAAATAATACTTCCATTTTGCTAATTAAACATGGGTTCACTATAATTCATTTTGACAACCACATGAACACCTTCTGCTATTATTTGATTTTACTTTTGGTAAGATTATAGTTTTTTATTTAGTTCCAATTACTAGCTCAACTCCTCTGGATATTTTAATGCCCTAAATTACAACTTGCTAAACCACACAACAAATTAAAGTTTCAAAATTATGAGCTTTTTATTCAAACTTTACAATTTCATGATCCTCTCAATAACGAGGTGGAACAGATACTTCCTCCCTTATTGAACTATTGAATCTTTATTCTTCTTCATGCATCAAAACATCAAAATTATGTTGTTGCATCGAATTTGGTGATTTTAGCACCTCTTTGTTGAAGCTCAAATTTTCGATTCTTTCATCTAAATTCATCTTATGAGTCTACAATTCTAATCTGACATTCTTCTTTCTCAAAATTTTGTTGAAGATTGTCGTCAAGCCTATGTGCTTCATTAATTTGCATTTCACGAAGAATAATTGGTACAATCTGAGGCGTTTTGTGGCTTATAGGTCTTTCTTTTGTCCATGGATGTTTATGTTCAGATTGGGTAACTCTTCTAGGTGTTACAAATTGCTAATCCTTTTAATTTGCACTCAAATTATTGTCGATGGTAGTGCCATTCTCCATTTTTTCATGTAATAAAACATGATTTAATTATCTCCTAAAACTATTAATTACAAATATATTTTCATCTCTCCACATTCTAATTTTAATTTGAACAAACTTCTACATTAGAACAAAATCATCATAGTTAGCTACTTTGTTTAAATCTACTTCTTAAACAAAAAAAAATTGATCAAGATTTGAAATAAATGCAAAAAATGAAAGTGAAGTTCACTATTTATCTATATAAACAAAAATTTCAACAACAAGACATAAACAACATTTTGAAATCA
>Ga0116228_10004076_pt1 | contig 12899 bp, 8 predicted proteins | sample S1TSphfallax_2_FD_89694 | JGI IMG/M metagenome (GOLD analysis project Ga0116228, IMG submission 89694) | Host-associated microbial communities from peat moss isolated from Minnesota, USA - S1T2_Fc - Sphagnum fallax MG | ecosystem: Host-associated > Plants > Peat moss > Unclassified | place: USA... | reverse complement strand
CGACAGAGGCGGCGGGCGGTAGAAGAAGGGCCCGCAAGACGGAGCCCCAGACCCGGCTGGTCTTTTTTGTTAGTCCGCCCCCCCCCCCCCCCCCCAGCCCTCCCCCTCATAGCTTGCACATTTTAGGAGATGCCTTCCAAGGACAAAGACTTTTTTTAAACACTAAAGATAATTTCAAACTTTTAGACTGAACAAGCATGCTCGGTCTTCATCCTATCAACATTCATTTGTCACAAGTTCTGGCCAAATAATTTGAACCCAAAAGATGGCCATGTTGGCAACCACATCCTTCTGTTTGTAAATGGATTCTGTTTATAACATGCCCTCCATATACACTCCAACATTTTTGAAGCCAGAGACTATACACTTTACTGGAATACCAAAGTTCATGAGATGAAAAATAATACACTAGGAACACCTGATAAGGTCTCTACTAATGTGCAAAGTGATAGATGTGGGAAAGCTATTACATGGGATATAGAGTTAGATGTGGAAATGAGGCAATTCAAGGAAGAGAGCGTGTCCCCTTGAGGAAGCAGCATGTAGGTCCTTGAAGAAATGCAAAAGTGGTTTCATTTTCGACAGTTTCATTTCACAATTTTGAAGCATCTTTTGCTTCCTCTATTCTATGGATCCCATGCAAATCATGTACACATATCTTCACATGTATTAATGTGGCATGTGCCATTGGCCCAAATGTTACCATGTCCTCAACTGATTTTTCTTTCCAAAACCTGGTTTTTTGGAATTTATTTGAATATTCAGCAACATAAATAGACTACTGAGTGAGACCATTCTAGGACATTAAGGTTTGGGGTGGGAGATTCAAGAATGTTTTTAAAAAATTTGTTCAACAAAGATTTTTGGCATTACAAATGTATGATCATCATTGGAAGATTATGTCATTCATAATGTGGTCAAGAAAACAACATAATCTCCCACCCCAAACCTTAATGTAATCTTTGATAGGTATTAAGCATTGACATATAGTTTTTTCTGGTAGGATTTTGTTTGAATATTTATGTAATATCATTTGGTGAATATTTTCTTTGTTTTCTAATTAGCAACCATTGGAATGTTGTTATTCAAACAATTGTGCTTTGGTTTTAGATCATTATGGTATCTATGTGAACTATTCAATTTGGATGACATAGGAGAGGATCAATGATAAGACAAAATAAAAAACCCTTTTGCAAGGTTCACCAGACTATTAAATGAAAAGGTAATTCCATTTTAGTTTTTCTAGAGCTCCCCATTGTTTCACAAGGAGTTGCAATGATGTGTTCTATTTTGGGGCATGTTTTCTGGTAGTTTCAAGAATTAAAGTTACATGGCAAAGGTCAAAGTGGAAACAAGATGGATGGTGAGCACACCCACTAAGTAAAGGCTTGATAATTCACAATTTGTAGGTACTAAAATCAAATCTAAGGTGTATAAAAGTACACTTGCTTCTTTTTGCTTCTTTTGTCATGTTTCTTATTACCTTTATTTTGTTTTCTTCTTAAATGTGCTTGCATAATTTTTTTCCTAATTATTTTGTCATGCCTTTTTTATCTTCACTTGTGTCAATAACCATTGTAAAATCCCAATAATCATTGTGATTCCTCCCATTTATTTTTTCCCTACAATGCTAAACTCATGTAAAGGCTATCAATTATTTCCATTTTTTTTTCATCTTCTTTCTTAAATAGAGGTTTAGGGTTTAACCCATTATTTTGCAATGTTGCAACATGCAAACCCTTATTTTTATTAGCATGTTGGAAGTTGTAAAGATTTTAATTTTCTTTTCTTTTAGTTTTTTACATTTTTTGGTGTCAATTTATGGATACAATTACAACATTTTTTTGGATCTTTGTGTCTATTTATAAGGGTAAATTTGATGAATATTGGATGTGATTTTCCTAATGTCAAGTGCTGTTCATTTATGATGGAATTTCTTACCTATTGTGCTAATGTGTTGTAATCATTTGGAGATATTCATACAATGGTTTGTTCGAAATTCACACATATTGTTGTAATATTTATTTAAACCCATTGACAAGAACTAATGAAATCAATGAGGAGTCATGGCAATTTGGCATTACTATTCATGATGAAGATGATGGTTTGACACTTTGTGAATGATTATGGTCATTATTATGTTAGCTTCAAGTTGTGAAGTTTTCTTTTTACAATCTCATTGATATGTAAGTAGTTGTAGATCTAAAGTGTTTGTGGCAATAGAAAAGTTAATAACACGTTTCAAACCTAAAAACATTAGGAGATAAACATCCACCATTAAATTTATTACGAAAATCAACAATCACATGGCTAACAATTTGGTGGTATTCCTTTAATACTAGTTTTTCAATTAAAGGCCAAGGAAGAAATCAAAAGTTTTGATTGATAAAATGGATTGTATGTTTTCCACCAAGTTCTTTACCTTCATGTGTGGACTTGGGTTTCAAATTCCACTTTAATACTTAATAGATCATTAATTAGATGTAAAATATGATTCAAACAATTCACATTCATTTATTCCTTCTTCATGTAATTAAAATTGTGTTTGTATATGTTGAGCTTCATATTCATATTGTCTTTTAATTTTGGCATGGTCAAAATCATTTCATTTGTGTTTAAGGGATGATCTTTTTCAGTGAACATTTATTTTGATGTGGAGTTTAAATCTTGGATTTGAACTAAAGTTTTTTCACTCACAAGTTTGTAGAATCTAACTTCTTTCATGTACCTCCTTATAAGATAGATTGTTAGTGCACTCATTGTCATAAACATTATTGTATTTGGTTATCAATGCATTCTAATCAACTTGGACATTTAATTTAAAGTTATATTTTAATGTAAAAGAATTTGGCATTCAATCTTGCTGTAAGAATGGAAATTGATAGTCCTTCGCACTTTGAACTGTTTTTAGTTACATCTTAAGAACAAACTTTTCATATTAGATTTGCCTTCCAATTTTGACCATATAACTTTTTCCTATTGATCTAATTTTCGCTTGAGGCAAAAAAACATCCTTAGTCAACAAATTAGAAGGTGTACTTCTAAGGTATTTCAATTTGGTTGAAGACACTAGAAGAAAAACATGTATTTGCAACTAGTCTTTACAACTAAATTTTAGTCACCTAAGACAAGTTGCATGTGATAAACTAGTCACAAATGACAAAGGGTATTGTATGAAAGAAAAAGTCAACAAATACATTTCATCCTTTGACTACATTGTATATGTATTGTCACATGTGACTAAAATGCAATTATTTTGGTCACAATTTAATGACAAATGATGTGTTGCCACGTGTCATAATATTTTATTATTATTATTATTATTATTATCATTATTTTGAAATAATCTAAGACGTTCAATTCAAATATTGGATGACATTATATTATGACACGTGGCCCAATGTAAGCATGCCATGTGGCATAAAAATATTAATATTAGGTCGGTAGGTCCTTAGGTAGGTACATAAATAGGTGGTTACAAACCTAGGTTACATACCAACCTACCTATTTAGGTTTTAAAAAAAGTAGGTAGATTCTACCTTCCTAGATCAAAAACCAATTCATATAGGTAAGTAGGTACATAGGTCAACCTAGGTGGGTAGGTCAAACTAAGTACCTACCTAACTAAGTAGATAAGTAGGTTGGGAAAGTAAGTACTTTAGAAATGTGCATAATTTGATTTTTTGTTTTGGGTTGAACCTTTTGATTTGCTCATCCCATGTGCAAAAATTTCTTAATGTGAAATTGGATAACCATATCCCCTTGTTTATATAGTGTTCAAAATAGGAATGAAGAACAAATAATATGCGATAAGTTTTGAAGTTACAACTTCCTCACAAACTAAGTTGCAATTCAAAACTTTCTTCATGCCTTACTTTTTTAGTTTTTAGATTTGTAGACAATTCAAATACTAGATAATTAAATAATCATTTAAATAATAATGACTAAATTTATATATATTTAACTTATAAATTATACACTACAAATATTCAGTATTTATTATCAATTATTTAAATTAAGCAACAACTTTTTAATATTTAACAAACTAGCTATCTAATTACTCACAAGTGATTAATACATACCTCATGAATAATTAAATAATTAAACTATTTAAAAATATTTTTATTACTTTTTAGAATCTGATTGAATTATATATAATATAACTAATGTAAAACTAATTTAATGATTATAATAAAATATTTAACTTTTTAAAATATTTATGTTAAAATTATAAGTAATGAATTAACAATTGTTATTAGAAAGTAAATTTTTACATCAATTTTTTAAACATTATTATTCAACTAATTACATTACTTTGTATAATTACATTTATTGCGATAAATATTATTATAGGTCAAGTTTTTTTTTTTCTTGGTAATTATTATTAAAAATACAATTTTTTCTAACACAACATTAATTTTCATAATTACTGTAAAATTAATATAAATATTTATCATAGATTATTAATCACATAATTAATAATATTATACAATAATTCGTGAACCTAAAATCAGTAAAATAATTATTTTAACTACACTATAATTTTTCCAAAGTTTTAATTCAAGTTTGAAGTTATAAATTACAGAGTGTGAATAATAATGATCAATTAGATAATAATTATGCACATACTAATTAATTTTTATCTGAAGTAATTTCAATGATTTAATGTAACTTAGATTTAATAAACATAATCATTTATAATTATTTATAAAAGTGATTTATTATGGATAATACTAGTATTTACACACCGGAAAAACCCTTAAAACTCCATCAATAAGTTTTTGAATTAAAATATAAATTAAGATTCCAAAATAGTAGTTCAGAATTCAAGTATCAATTTTTAGATCAAATAATTTTTTTGAAGTTAAATAAAAACATTCAGAATTGAAATGTTAGTTTTTAGATTCAAATACTAATATTCAAAACTAAAATGTCCATTTTAAGACTCAGTTAATAATTTTCTGAATTGAATATCAATTTCGAGAATCCAAAATAATTAATAATTTGGAATTCAAATTTCAACCTCAAGTCAAATAATTTCTTAAAATTTAAAACTTCAGAATTCAAATTTCAAGTTCAAATAAAATATTTAAAATCAAAATGTTGATGTTTAAACTCAATAATTTCTTTTGAATTGAAATATTAATTTTTAGATTTGAAAAATAATAATTTAGAATTCAAATATAATGTTTTAGATCAAATAATTTTTTTGATTTTAAATAAAAATTTCTAGAATTGAAATGAAAATTTCTAGATTCAATTAAAAATATTCAACATCGAAATGTCCCTTTGTAGACTCAATTAATAAATTTCAAACTAGAATTGGTAATTTTGAAAATCCAAAATAATAATTTGGAATTGAAATTTCAGGTTCAAATCAAATGATTATTTAAAATTTAAATGAAAATTTTTCAGAGTTGAAATATAAATGTTCATATCCATATAAAAATATTCAAAATTAAAATGTCCATTTTTAATCAATTAATAATTTTCTGAATTGAAATATTAATTTTTGGATTCGAATAATAATAATTTAGAATTCAAATATCAATTTTTAAATCAAATAAGCCTTTTTGAATTTAAATTGAAAATATCATATTCAAATCAAAAATTTGAAATTCAAATAATGTTTTAAACCATTGAAATAACAATTTTCAGAGTCAAATATTAAGGTTCAAATTGTAATTATATATATTTTAAATTAGAATAATGGATTTCAAAATTGAAATATCCATTATCAGATTTGACTAAAAATTTCAATGTTCAAAATATTAACTTTGAGATTGTATGAACAATATACATACATATGCATATATATAATTTTAGTACATACATTAAAATACACCAGTATGTCATTATAAAATACCTTGAGGATACAACTAATTTGGTGACTATTGCGACTAATGGGACATATCAACCCATTAATGGATGAAAATAAATGTAAAATCAATCCAACCAATAGAATGAAATTTCTAATAATTACATCATAGTTGTGAGAATGACCAAAATAGTTGAAATTTGGTTTTGTAGTTGCAAATATTCCAAATATAGTTGCAAACGACTATAAGTCACATATAGTCGTAAATGGAGTGGTTACATTTTGGCTGATTTCTATTAGTGAGAACTGGGTGAAAATATTATTGGGTGGACCCATTAGAAACCACCTCAAATGACAAGCAAGGAACAAAAATTGGCCAAATAATATTGCTGGGCCTTTTTTTCTAAAGATTTTCATAATTATAAAACATTTTTTCACATTTATTTATTGCATGCCAAAATATATGGTTTGAAGTTTCCATTATAATAAAAAAATGGTGGAAATTGTTACAAATTTGCATTCCTTTTTTATGCGGTTCATTTAGGAATTAAGTTCTTAAAATTTGGAAATTCATAACTAGATTATACCTATTCAAATAATTACCCAATTAAAAAAATAATAAAATACCATCTAAAGTACCTTAAAAAATTATGTCCATAAAGAAAAACCTTGAACCTTGTTTGAAAAATGTTCTTAACCAAAATGTTTAAGGAAAATAACCACTTTGAAACTTGAAACTTTGTGTGAATGTAATGAATAGGAACCAAAATATTTTTTACATTGTTGAAGTTTCAAAATCTATTTAAGCTAGTTAGTATATTTAACAAAAAATTAGGTACATTTTGAATTTACTTAATTTTGAAATGTGTTAAAACCTTTCCTTATGTGTTTTTTATATTTTTCCAAAGTTTGATAGGTCTTGTGACATTCCTTATAATACCTCCAAATCATACTTTCACCCAAGAAAAAAATTTCTTGTAATAATCTAGGTATTACTAAACATTTACATTGGCCCCATCACTACTAGGGGATACAATCTTGGCCATGTGTAATCCAGTCATTTTTTAGTGGATTTTAACCTTGTATTAACTATTATGATATTGAGACTTGTTTGCAATATGTTTTCGGTTCATATGCTTATCACTATGTTCTAGAAGTTTAGATGGACTTTAAGGATTTAAATTTGAAATTTGTACAAATTTTCTCAAATTTGTGAATTGTGACAAATGTTTTTGAAAAAGATTATATCTCTTCTAAATTTATGAGTGGAGGAAAGCAATATTAGAAACATGAAGTGGTAAAATGAAATTAAGATCATGCTTCACAAGCTTGTTATAGTTTGAATGATCATATTATTTAGGTTTTTTGTTAGCTATGACTTGATTATTAATTGATATGAAAACTAGTTTTTTTATTGCTTTTGAAAATGTTGCAAAAAATGAGAATGTAATTTTTTCCTATGGAGTTGTTTTGAGTTTTGCAAATAATATATATATCATGTAGCCATTAATGATAGTTGATGGAGTTAATGAGAAGTAATTGCTTAGAGATAATTGTTGCACCTTGATGATGAAAGATGGTTCCTTGTGAATGATATTCATAACTTATGACCACCTTTTAAGTTGTGTTTGTTTTGGTATAATCTAGGACTAACCAAATGGTGAAATACAAATTGTTGTTGTTCAAAGTTTCCTATGCAATCTATAGACACATGCTATTTGATGCTTGAAGTTGTTTGTAGAATTATATTAAAATTTTGATTTTTCCAAATGAATATCTATGAATGTTTTTGCAAGCAAATGAATGGAGACCTCTACAACAAATGTGTGACTTCATAAAAGCTTGTTGATCAAGGTGAAATACTAATTGGGTTAGTTAACAATTTAAGGTGCAAGGATTTGATCTAAATGATGATTTTTTTTAAATGTAAAAAATACAACATTGTTTTGTTCAATACATAACTTCTTGTTTGACTAAATTGTGCAACCCAATGGTTTGAATTTTTGAAGCTCCAAAACACTTGTGAAGTTTTCTGCTTTTATTCTTTGAGGATTGGTTCACCACTTTTGTTCCCAATTTTGTTTCCTTCTCACTACCTTGAGCAAATTTTGTGGTGTCATTTTTCATGTCAACTAATATTTTTCCTTTTCAAAACACAAGGTTTTTGATGTATGCATCTTCAAAAACCATTCACTTGTACTTTTCCTACTTTAGCTTTGTGGATTGCATGATTCAACAAAATCCCAAGAAGACGGAATGCTAATGTATTTTACCTCATAAGTGAGTTTCACATTGCAAAACATTGAATCTTTTGTAGTGAAATGCAAGTAGTTTAACATACATGGGTCTAAGTAAGAAAGTGGTTAAATTTGACTTGTAAGTTGTTTGGGGACAATTATGTTTCAAGTATACATATGTATAAGCGATATGATGTACTAAATTGTAAAAAGGCGTTAAGTATGTAGCCATAATGATAGTAATAAATCTTTGGAATAATAAAAACATTGAATACTTTTTAGTGGTACAATTTTGAATTTATGTCTTCTAAAAAGTGGATTAAGATAATAAAAAAATTACATCAACCAATATCTTATGTGTGTCATATTTGTCAAGTTGAAGGAATATGGTTTCTAAACAAAGGAAATGGTGCTATGTAGGTGAAATTAACTCTAGTGGACCCTTTGTCAATGAGCTTGATTTTGGGGTCGCCAACAACTTGTTAGGTTGAGCCTACTATTGTGCTTTTTTTATAAAAATTAGACAAAAATTATGCTATTATTTGCCCATGCCAAAAATGGTAAATAACAATCATGAACAAAAATTGTATCCTTCCCAACTAAAGAGATGCCTTAAAATCATAATTTGAAATGTTTTCCATTGTGACAAGTGGTGGTGGATAGGAATTTTGTCTATGTCAATGCATGAGGTGAGTTGGAGCATGGAAAACATATTTAAAGGTGACAAAATCTACTTGACAAAGTGGATGTGACAATTTACAAATATGATTCAACATTCTTTAAGTTCATCATGTATAACATTTTCACAATTTCTCTCTCTTATCCCGTGGCACCCTTTGCCCAATTTCTTATTCTTTTAACCTATGTAGTTAGTGGAAAGGTCAAGGTTATATTATATTTTAAGTTAACAATGTCTACTCCCCATATAATTGTGATTATTACTTTCAGTCATGGGTAGTTTAATTAAGAAGCCCTCCTCCCTAAAAATAATAATTCTACATGCAACCCCCATAATTAATTAATATTATTCCCCCTAATACAAGTTGAGCATTGAAATTGAAATGAAGTGAACATACAAGTTGTTAAATTTAATTGTTTCCAGTTCTAAAATAAATCTTTTGAATGTAGGTCTTTATGTATGTTATAGGTCTATATTTGAATTTAAGGATGATAACATGACTGTTTTGTGACATGGAAAAAATATTTGAAACCCAAAAAAATTTGATAGTATATAAGTTGTTTGATTATATAATTTGTTATTTGTGTATGATGAGATGAAATCAAACAATTCAAGAATAAAATTTAAGTTTTCTAGATGGTTGTTAATTTACTTTGTTGATGAAAACCTCTTTTGGAACTCAAAAAATGCATGTTGGATGGAGTGATGCACTTTTGTTAATAACCTTACGAAATTAATTACTTTGGAAAAAAAAAAGGTTTATGACACAAAAGGTCAAGCTTAAACCTTCACATCATTCAAGTACAAATCCTTTTCTTTTTTTTTCATTAAGTAAAATTCCATGCCTAATATATGATTGTTGCACATGCATTCTAAAAAATCATTCAACTGAAATTCATATATTGGAAAGTAAACTTGTAGGGCTTGCTTCCTTCCAATGCCCACATGAATTAGATCCAGGACACAAATTTGAAGGATAAAATTTAGAAATATTAGAAATAATAGTTTAAGAACAAAAGTGCAAAAAAAATAAACAATTAAATTTGATGGAAGTGAAAAAACTCACGCATATAACTGGCAAAAGTAAGTGGGCCCATGCAACATGTACATACATTGATAATGGTAACAATGATCAACTATAATTACTCCCCATGTCCTCAACTTAGATATATAAAACTGAAAGGTGTCTAAATAGACCACTTGTATAAACATCGCGCAAGTGGCACTCCAACTTTCATCTAAACATAATTCATTTAGGGTCTAATATAATTGTTTTGGAATGACAATCATAATTATGCCTATGGAAAGAAAGGTGGGACAACCAATTTAGGTTGCAATGTACCACTTTCTAGGCGTTTTAGGGTTGCTATGTTGCATATAATGACTTATAGCAAAAGCGTATGGTTCCTTAAAATTCACTTGCACAATAGACTTGCTTTCATTCTTCAAACCTTGAAACCCACAATCGAACCCAATGGTGGGATACAAGGTGGTTTTCAAGTTATAAGGCATCAAACTGGCTAACTTTTCATTCTTGGTGAAAAAAATCTCTCCTGTCACATAATTGACCCCTGCTCCCACAGTGTCCCCCATAGTGTACCTTAAGTCAAAATCCACCCCCAAATCTTGAATCACACCTTTGTAATCAATATCACCGTTTTTCCAAAACTTACCAGTACTACGATAGCCATAGGTGTTAGACGCCCACCCTGGTGAACTATCATTGATGAAGTTTTCATTAGTAAAGCCCATGGAAATAGTTCTATTCAAATTGTCCTTGATTTTGGTCTCAAAGTAATAGGACATTGTTTGCGCATGCCATGTTGCTGGCTGACAGGTTTGAATAGCACCGCAAACCCATGGAAAATCCTCAGGCCCATCCCCTCCCCTGAACTTGACATGTTGTGACAATCTACTTGTGGTGACCACCAAAAGCTTGCTACTAGTTTTTGTGTTAAGCCATGTTTGTGGTTTTTCTTCTTCCATCTTATCATCTGTGTCTCCTTCTCCTCGCATAAAACATACACCATGTAACCACACCCACAAGCTCTTACACAAGGATACGCATAAATTGTAACCCTTGGGTGTTGTTTCTTCTTCCGTTTCATCATCTTTTTGCTCCCTTTCCAAGACTCCTTCTTCCGTTTCCTCATCGTTTTGCTCCCTTTCCAAGACTTTGGCCAATGATTCTTTCAACTTACCCAAGAATCTAATTATCTTCCAACTACAAATTGCCAACCCTATTACCACAGAAATCTTCATGCTTGTCATGTACTTGTGAATTGGTGGTAGCACTGCAAAACCCGCACACACAAATGCACCTAGTACTGTTACTACAGAACACACAAGTAGTAATGATGTCCATTGTAATTCCCTGCGCACAGAGCTCAACGCTACCACAATGAAAACAGTATCCAAGTCAGGGAAAGCAGCTTTTGCCCCTGAGATCACAGTGCCGATGGCGAAGAAAAAAGACAAGGTGTTAAACACCCAAAACAGGCAAATACTCCAGGAGGGGTTGCAAGAGAAGATTGAGGGAACTGATAGTCAGTCGTGTAACCCGAGGGCGGTTGCAACCAACTTGCAAATGTAATCCCAGCTATGAGGGCACCCCCAACAAGAAGTGCATTTGCTGCATCGATGAAGACTTGTCTATCTCTGTATTGTCTTTCCAAGAAGTCTTTCACATCAAAGCGTTCCATAAGTCTATTGGTAATTTCTTCAAATTTCTCCTTGCGTTGTCTCTCCAAAAGAAATTTGAACCTTGAACATTCCAAAAGTTTGCTGTTGCGATTTTGTTGGCGTTCTTTGGCGTATTGAAGACATGTTTTGCCATTTCCATCTTGTAGGTTTGCTCGCAACCGTTCTTTCGCTAGACATAAAGCCTTCACCACATCTGGGTAACACTTTATAGTAGCAAAGTGTAGGGCTGTCTGCCCTTTTTTGTTTCTCCCATTCAGGTCCACTTCTGCTTCAAGCTTCAACAACTTGTTCACAATGTGAAAATGCCCATTAATGGCAGCAAGGTGAAGAGGGGTGTTTCCACGAATGTTGATTGCATCAAGGGCTAATTCTCCAACACGCTTCAACATGACATCCACTACCTCATCATGCCCTTCCTTACAAGCAAGGTGCAATGGGGTATTCTCCTCCTGATTCGTTGCGTTGAGGTTCAACTTAGTTGTGCGCTTTTGATCGTTATTCATTTCTGTGGAATCTGAATCAGTAGTTTGTTTAGTAGCATCTAAGGCCAACAACATGGCCACTACTTCATCTTGCCCTGCTTCAGCAGCCAGGTGTAGTGGTGTATTATCACCATTACTTCTCACATTTAAGTTCAGTTTAGTTCCTGCACGGTCCAACAACTCCTTCACCACCTCCACATGCCCCACTTCAATAGCCCGGTGTAAAGGGGTATTCCCATCCCTGTCCCGAGACATCAACCCTAACCTTTTACCATCAACACGCTCCAAAAGCACCTTTACCACCTCTAGATACCCTCCTTTAATAGCGAGGTGCAGTGGTGTATTGTAATCCTTGTTTGCGCCTAGTTGCAATTCAAGACCACACCCCAACAACACGTTGACCACCTCAACATGCCCTTCTTCAACAGCGAGGTGTAGTGGTGTGTTTCCATCGTTATTCTTGTCATCGAGATTAAATTCGGGAGGTGCGCGATCCAACAATACCTGAACTACCTTATCATGGCCGTTCATGGCAGCTTGGTGTAGCAATGTGTTTCCGTGAACATTTTTCACTTCCAAGTCCAATGAACTAGAATATTCCAACAAAAGTTGCACCACCTCCACATGCCCTCCTTCAGCAGCGAGGTGTAGTGGTGTATTTTTGTCGTTGTTCTCCTCCTTGAGGTACGATTCAACGTGGTCCACCGCAACATTCACTTTGTCAGCATTCCCTTCCTCAATGTCTAGGTGGGATGGTATGTTTCCATCCATGTTCTCCTCATTGAAGTGCAGCTCATTGGCATGTTCTAATAACATGTTCGTCACTTCAACACACCCGCTCTTGGTAGCAATGTGTATGTTGTGTTTCCACTGCAGCTGTTCTTCCTAGTGAGGTTCGATTCAGCAGTGAACTGCAACAACACCTTTACTACTGCAACATGTCCCTTGTCAATTGCAAGATCCAAAGGTGTAAAAGAATT
>Ga0116228_10004074_pt1 | contig 12900 bp, 9 predicted proteins | sample S1TSphfallax_2_FD_89694 | JGI IMG/M metagenome (GOLD analysis project Ga0116228, IMG submission 89694) | Host-associated microbial communities from peat moss isolated from Minnesota, USA - S1T2_Fc - Sphagnum fallax MG | ecosystem: Host-associated > Plants > Peat moss > Unclassified | place: USA... | reverse complement strand
GCCAGAGAGATTCCACCCCAAGAAGACAGATGTATACAGTTTTGGCCTTATTTGCTTTGCAGTGCTGACTGGGGAGCCAACTCCCTTTCCGATCGACGAACTTGGGAATCCTTCTGTGAAGACATTCAAAGATAGGGTGCGAGAGGGGAAGAGACCACAGCTGCCACATTACTGTCCCAGTCTGTTGTCCAATCTAATCCAACAATGTTGGAATGCCAACCCTGATAAGCGGCCCAACTTCCAGGAGATTTGTACAAAGTTGAGGCACATCAAAGGTTTACTTCTTACGGGTATGGCAAAATTTGTGAGAATGGACGACACATTTCTGATCTGCAATGAAAAGGAATTGAACCATGAACTTGAGATATATCTAACTTTGGTTTGATACCGTTCTAGAAATTTGAACATTGCATTTTTGTTTGTGCAGAGGCAGTGGAACGCCTTGAGAACAGTTTACTGTTTATACACACAGTTCTGGATATGACAATGGCCAGCCTCGGCATTGGAATGAGCACTGGCACTCCCTAATGGAAGAAACCCCCTTCAATTTCAAGGGTCCTGCACTACAAGTTTTCTTTGATTGGAGCCAGCATTGAACCAGCCTGTAGAAACAGGCGGGATGTATGCACTCTGCTTACAACTTCCCCCAGTTCCTCACTTCAAGACCTCGACATTCCAAAGTCTTCAAAGTTATTTACATACATGGAATTTGATGAAGCCTAACAATATGGGATAAAAAGTGAAGTGCTATTCAGAAAAGCTTAGAGAACACCTTGGGTACTCATCAACTTTCATAGTTTCAGCATTCTTACTGTTGATATCTTCAGTCAACAGACTGTTCTTTTCCTAGTGTCTGCATGATGTCATCGAGTGACTCAACAAGCATGCTCTTGAGATTGGCATCGGTGGGTGATTCTTGCAACTAGTATGAAATTAGGTTTAGGATTTTAATAGGTCATTAGGTATGTTAATTTTTTAATTATAAAACACATATTTAATTCATTCCAAACTTTAACTTTAATTATGGACTTAATTTAATACACAAAGGGAGGCCAAAACACATTTCAAATATCTTTTCATGTAATTTGCATAAATTTTCAACAAAAGGCTGAATTTAATACCAAATTCAACATGCTGGGGAACAAAACATCTAATGGCCACCAAATAGGATGTATTTCAACCATCTTTTCATGTAAATAGATAAATTTTCAACAAAAACTTGAATTTCACACCAAACTCAACATGGTGCAAATGTTGAAATCGATCTAGTGGCCACCACATGGGAAGAATTGTCACCATGGCAACACACATTTTCATAATTTTCATTAAAAACTTAAATTTCCATTCAAATTCAATATGATTGTTTAATGGCTTCCGAATTATAAAAATGTCAAGCATATTTTATTAATTTTCATAAAATTTGTACAAGAACGTATAAGTTCAAACATGTTTTAAGTCAACTCAAACTTATAAACTCAAGTTTAACTAATGTCATGATCACCATATTTTGAGTAATTATTTTTGTCTTCCTGTGGCCAATTACAACCAATATCTTCAAATTAATTTTTTTTGAATTTAGTATAAATTAAACAAGTTGGCTAAAATCAAGGTTAGACCTTGTTGACAACAAATCATAAACTTAAGTACATGAGTGCAAATTGTTTTTCGTATTTATCACTAATGCCACCAAATGGCGACAAAAATTTCATTCACCCATAACATTAAAAAGGAAATTTCCACACATCACCTCTATAATAGTTTTTCATGCACACTTAAAATGAGAATTTAAAACAACCAATGTTTATATTGACAAAAGGTCGCCATGTTGGAATGTTTATAAAGAGGATAAACATTAATATTTTCCTCGCACACAGGAAAATTGAATATATTCTAGAACATTAAAATCCCATTTAGAAAAAAAACTAAACCTATTGTAATGACCATAAAATAACACCAACGATTTTGTTTAATTTTCATTAAAAATTTGATGTGCAATTACAATGCATAGGAGTTATTGTCAACTACATCAAGATTAACTTTTTCCTTAAATGCATGGGTCACATTAATAGTTATCAAGGAATGAACTATTATATTGCTTTTAGCTAAGAAAGAAAACATGACACAAGATATTTCCAACCCATTGTTTTGGGGCTACACAATTACTCTTTTACTTGGTCAACCAACAATTATGATACAATTCTTCATCATTTTCAACTCCCTTTCTCATAGGAACCCACCATTGAACATAGACCTTCCTATAATTCTCATTTTTTTGATTTCTTACAACATCACTTTCAACCCTTCCCATCCACACAAGATAGATTCTAGGGTCTATAAGCCGCACAAGAACAAAACTACCAACAAACAAGTCATAAAAAGGCATGTATGCAACAATGTTCAAAAAAATGTGCATGTTTCTAGGGCCATAGTATGGAAGGATGACAAGATCTTTAGGGTCAACATCTACAATGGTAGGAATGGATGTGCATTCATAATTAGCTCTCTAATTGCTAGAAGGCGAAAACCTTTCGATAAAAGATAAGTCTATCATGGGAAATGTTTTAATAATAGCTCCAAAATGTTTTTGTAATATTTCACATAAGGACCTCTAACTCTAAAATACGAATCATCCTTCAACATCCCAAGCTTCCATAATTCGAAATCCTTTTATTAATGAACATTTCCTTATCACATGCCCTAGTTCATCATTTCCCCATATTAGGCAAAATGGAACATGCCATCCTCTTTCCACAATTGTATGGTCGGGCCATTTTTAGGGCTCCATAAAGCATTAATAGGAAATATTTTGTATTGCATCACCAACCATCCTACTACGTCCACAAAAAAACCAAAACACATGCATCTTCGTATGACCAACAAGGACATCTAGGCCATCCTTCAAATATCCATTGATCCAAAATTTGAAATCAAGGATTTCCTAAATGAGTTATGGAATGAATGGATGATCTTGGGAAACCATGAATGTTTTCATTAAATTCACCATGACATAATTATTCCACTCTTTCAATTTCTTCAACAAATATCCAAAACTTTCGTCAATATTTTCATGTGTGTGCCCAACTATAAGAAAACCCAATTGAAGTTGTTTTAAAACTTCACAAGTAGTTATCAAGGAAAAAATGTTAGGAGTTGATGATTCTTGTTATCTTTCACACAATTGTCCATTTGAAAAAACAACTTCCTTGGCAATGGTTTCACATCTACAATTTTATTCGCAAACTTCAATGCATTCAAACAATGCAAACTTCCTTGTAAAATTTGTTGGAAGAATGCATTTTGGGGTTCAAATTCAAACAAAACTTGTGACTCCCTAACTAGTTCCATTTCAAGGCTATGAAATAAGTGCAGAAGCGACCTAATCATGAAATTTAGATCATTGGGTCAAAGCTCATTAAAATATTGAATGAAAGTTTTGTCCCCATGTCCATGAGCAATCATTTCAATCAATGTCACTAACAATTGCCCCAATTTGGACACCATTTTGTTCCTCATTTGAAGTCAAGGCAAAGTTGTTTTAAAATGGTCCATCTTATCATGAATTACACATAAAGAATCTTCTTTAAATTTCACAAATTTAGCTCTCTAGGTGTGATATAGCTTTGTTGGCAAACTACACAAATGCATTTATAATTCTAACCAATAGAAAATCATGTTGTCGATCAAATATTCTTTTAGAGAGGTGAAGGATGTAATTACATACTTGACTTTTGGTTTAAAAGGTTAAATGATTCCTCAATTTGTGGTTGCTTCTAAAGTGGAATTTCAGTTTTAGTAGTTCATATTCCAAATTCCTATATGGATGGTGAGATAGTTTTTGATACTTAGTGTATATTTATGAAATCAATAAATTGAGAATCTTATGTTTTTCTTGCACTTGAGGTTTACTTTTGTTATCTATTTTTGTGGGTGGAATTCATATTTCATATTTCATAATAAGCAAAGTCTTCCTACTCAAGGTTACATGTTGAATAATTATGTCTTGGTATGTTTCCAACTAGGACTATTATATTCATTGGTGGCCACCAAATAATGTTTTTTAAATAAATAACTCTTTTCAATTGTTCAATGTTTTATAAGCTTTTTTGTTCAATGGTCCACCAACGGTTTATGAGATATAATACCTAAAGGTATTGTAAATTCTTTTGTTGATACTTTGCACAATTCAATGACATAAAATTTACTAGATATTTCAAATTTGGTTTTCCGTATTTTGCCAATGAATTGTTTATTTGATGATGTTATGTAATGTTTTAGTTATGCACCCCTCTTTTTATGGTTTTATGGTTCTTAAAATTTGGTGGCCACTAGGTTTATCTATTATCATGAATGTTAATTGTTTTCATGGTGAAATAAAATTCTTATGCAAATTTGTTGTTTGAACATTTTGTTTGGTGCCCACCAGGTTAAAGATGTTATTATATTTATCTTTAAACTTTCAAAATTCATTATATTTATTTTCGGACTTTGAAAAAGTCCAAAATTAATTAAATACATGTTATAACTATTTTTTTGTAAAAAGAATTCAATCTTCAACCTACTACTACTAGCAAACTAGTATGAATTGATTGAAAAACTTCTTAATACTAACACCTATAAGGTATGAAATAAAATAAGAACTCATTCCAAAACCAATCTAGTATATATTATTATTATGTACATAATAATCTAATATGTTCAAAACTCAATGCTAATCCAACACTAGAAGGAAACCAAGGAATGAAAGGAAAAAAAAAGGGCGTCTAACTTACATACCCATTTTTAATGCAATAAGTAAGAAGTTCATTTTGAAATTAACCTTTTTCATGTCCCAAAAAAGGTTTTTTAACATGGAAAAAGGTTAAATTTGGAATGGACATGATGGGTAAAGATCAAGGATGTGAAACATTTTAAAAATACAAGGCCAGACTCTAACTATTTTTTAGTCCTAAACCTTTTAATCTAGGAATACCCCCACCTTAGGAAGATAAATATCAGTGTTGTGGGATTCTTGTTTTTAAGAGATATTCAAATTTTGGTTTTTTTCTTAATAAATAAATTGGAGGTTCTTTTCATTTTAAAATCCTATAGTTTCAATTTTGACACAATTTTTCAAACTCAAGAACCTCTAGGCTAATTCAAAATCGAGTTTAGTTTCATGTAAACATTGCAAATTCAGTTATGCTAAATATTGTACGAATAGAAAGTTTTATATCAAATTAAAACTAAGGCTAATATATAGTTCAACAACTAATCAAAAAATTAATAATTAACTCTAAAGTTGAGCCTATGTGTAAACTTTTCCAAAAAAAAAACTTACTTAAAGAACCTACCTTTATTTTAAAAAATGTTTTTCACAATTCTAATTTAGAGTTTGGATTTAATGAAAGACTAATTCCAATGTTACACAAACTAAATAGCAAACATTGGTTCAACTATGTTTACAAAACCCAAAATGTAAAGAGTTCAACATGTTGATCTAGAGTTAAAGAGATTCCACCCCAAGAAGATAAATGTATATAATTGTGGCCTTACTTACTTTACAATGTTAACTAGGGAAGTCAACTCCCTTTTCGATTGATGAATTGGCGAATCCTATAGTGAAGGTATTAAAAAATAGGGTGTTAAAAGTTATCCAACAATGTTGGGTGGGCAACCTTAATAAGCAACCCAACTTCCAAGACATTTGCACAAAGTTGAGGCACATCGAAGGTTTACTTCTTACAAGTATGGTTATATCAATCTATGTATCTTGTCAAGCTAATGCACAAATGACCTAAACCTAAATTCAAAACTCCCAATAATTACAACATGTGTCATGGAAGCAATTGGTGTCTCCATTGAAAATGTTTGAAAAATAAGATTGCTCACGTTTCAAGTATAAGTTCCCCAACCACCTAGGATGGCACTTAAGGATTTGTAGATCATCACACATCTTATATTATCTCATGATTCAGGAGCTATTGTTGATAATTTGAAGTGTAATTTTCTAAAATTCAAAACAACAAATAAATGCATGACCAGATTTTTTATATACTAGGAAATGGGTCTGAAAATAGACCAAGCTAAATTTGAAATCTTAGCCCAAGGCTGGTAGGCTAAGGAAATGGGTCAAAATTTTGAAAAGGTTAATTTTCCCAACCGAACAAACATGTAAAAAATTCAAAAAGGTTTATTTTATCACCCTCAGCCCAAGATTTCAAATTTGGAAAGGTCTATTGCTAGACCCTTTCCCTATGTGAAATCTAGTAGTGATTTTTCATTCCATTTCCTTGTCTAAATAAAGAAAAAAATTGATAAAATGTGAAGAAAAATGCAAATATGCAAAAATATATTACTAAATTTGAAAATTGTACTACCTGAAATGTGGAAGGACCAATACTGGTACTAGGTCAGGCCTTCCACATTTTGGGAGGTACAATTTTCAATTACTACAAAATTCAAGTAAATAACCATCTTAATAAATATATTTAAAAAAATTTGCAGGGTCTTTATGTGGGAGAAAGGAAATGATCTTCATTGCAAGTTATGTAAGGAAATCCTTATTTAAACCTTGAACCATGGTCAAGCTTATAGAAAAACACTAAATCAAATGTATATGTACATACAAAAAGAACAAAACTTGAAAACAACATGAAGTATTGCTTTTTTATTGAAAGCTTCAATGACAAAAAATACATGTTATGCAGGAATTTAGAAACAAAAATTCATTATATTCTACAAAGTTGTTCACTATATATAAATTCACAAAGCAACTAATCAAGCTTCTACTTATTTGAAAACTGAAAATGACAATCCTTAAATTTTTAAATAATTCAAATTCAAAAAATGTATACATTCACTTTTTGTGCATGATTAGTGCATGCTCTAATAATGGACACCCTAAATATAAAGCTCGCAAAAACAAGGAAATTTAATGTCACAAAACTAGTTACAACATTCCCATTCATGAAGTAGGTCAAATAACTTTACAACATGTAGGCTAACATTCTTCTTAATTATATAAATTAGCAAATCTTCTAAGAAAGCTTCAAGTAGGCAACATAACTTTGCAAAACAGTAGTCGAGTAATGTCTTAGTCAACATGTCTACAACATGGTGGACGGTATTGATGTGAAGCACATTTATATTGCCCAAAGCTTGGTATTGTTCTCTAATTAGATGATACTGGATATCAATATGTTTGGTTCTCTTATGAAACTTTGGGTTATGAATCAACCAAATGGCGTTCTTATTGTTGTTGAAAAGCTTTGTAGGGGTTGGTGGAATGTACCTTAAGTCATTCAAAAGTTGTTTTGTTTAAAGCACTTCTATGGTGGTCATGTTAAATGTCACATATAATGTTTCAGTAGTTGATGATGTTGTGCCATTCTACTTTCGATCCCCCCACGATATTGGTCCTTTTGTGATCATTACGAAAGATGCAAAATTTCATGTCTCACGAAAGCAAACCCATGTCCTTCCACCCCCTACCCTACAATCTTCGTGTCGTCAAATCAACATTGTGCTATTAGTTGATGGTCCCCACACATTAGCAAATGTTGTCATCACAGACCCCATTTGAATTGATTTGGTTTCATGAACTATTCTTTCTTGTGTGATTGTGGCTACAGTTGCAACTCAAGCAAAGGATGGTTTTTATCGCGATCAAATCCCAATGGACATATTTTTCCCTTTAGATATGGAGGTTTTCGAATGTTTACACTAGCAGGTGGACATTTTTTTCATTGGTGTGCAACATCACATGAGGAACAAAGGGCATTAGAAGCCCTCTTCTTTTAGTTTTGCAAACATTTTATGAGCAAAAGGTGTCAATGGCAATATAACATGCATATGTAGTTTTTATTTTGAAACATGTTATTGTAGGTGAAGGTATTTCAAGCTAAGCGTCCTTTCAGGAAGTCTTCCTCTTTCCTTATTTCATATGCTTCTCATCATAAGAAGGGGTTCGAGAACTTGATGTTCCCTTTGTGGTTCACCTTCTTGGGTGGTTCTTTTGTCTTCTTACACATGGGTCCTTCCATTTTGTTCCTTGTATTCCCCCTTTTTTGGGTGCTTTGGTTTATTTATGATTGGCAAGGTTTCATCATTATCACCCATAAGGAACAGAAAACATGTGAATTTGTTATAATCATGAAGCAAATGATGAAAGCATTAACACGAGCTACTATATTTTGTATTCATATGTGAACTGTAACCAAATTGAAAGAGATGAATTAATTCCAATCTTTATTTCAATGGAGACACCACATCTTCTAAAGTGAACATCAATGGAGGCAATGATATGGTGCCACAATCATGCATGTCCAAAACTTGTGTACCATAGTAATACCTTGGTTGCTTCAACACTAATTGTAACATTTTTAGAAATGTTGAAATTTTCAAAAATTATTTTTTTTTCAAAGATTTCTTTTTCTTTAAAAAAAAAAGAAGATATAAAATCTTCAAGAATATTTTATTTGTTGAAATGAAAATTCAAAATTAATTAACTATTTCACAGACGTGTCAAAGTTGCCAAGGGAATATGGTAATAATAATATGTACCTTGATGAGTTGTGTGAATTTTCATATTTTCTGGGCTCTAGCCATCTATATGAAGCAAATGGTGTTAGAAAGCAAGTGCACTTTGTGACAAGCTCGCCTTGCAAAATCAATCACTAGAAGGCCCTTTTCTAGCTTTTTAAAAGGAGGAGAATTCCACGTTTCTTATGGCTTGGGAATTGGGATAATGTGAAAGCCAATTTGATTATTGAAAAATCAAGATACCCAAACTTTGGGGTTTTAAAAACTTATTGAAAAGGAAAGATATCCCATGTGTTCTTGGCGTACCCTCCAAGTGTTATCCACCATTGTGATCTCATCGTTTTATTTTTAAATTCAATATACTACGAGGTTAAGCTCGTCACCACTTGGCTTTATTTTCAACATTTAGTGTTGTTAAAAAAATTCAATTGATTATGTTTTCTCTAATGTTTCATGAATATTTCTTACCCTTCGTGATCAAAATTTAGAATGCCAACCTTTAGGCCAAGACATTTTTTTTATACATCTTATAGATTTGTACATCTCATTAGTCTCATAATAATAAAATGAGCTTGACTATGATGGGATTTAAAGTGGAAAAGAAACCATTATACATATGGCCACCTTGATTAGTTTTAAATGTTTCAAGTAATATATAATATGCAAATTATGCAAACTATGTGTACTTGTTTGTGTAATAATTATTGTTGACCCAAGCTTTAAATCAAATAAGAGTGTGAAATGATTTTTGTGAAAAGAATCTAAAATTTCCAAGCCCACAAAGTCCAAAAAAATCAAGCTAGAAAAAGAGTTGTCATCAATGTGAAATCTAATAATTAGGCAAGACACTAAATACCCCCCCCCCCCCCCCCCCCAATCAAGCTCTAACCACCACTATTCTCAAACACCTTGACCCACAACCGAAGCTGCCATTTGGCAATTAGTTGGGCCTTACCCATCGCCATTTATAGAATGTCGTTGAACTCATTTCTGAACATTCATTGTCAACTGTGATCAACTTTTTGATTATAGAACACTCCCATGTTCTATGTGACATTTTGCACGCACATAGATTTGATAACAAATTAAAAATAATGCCTTAAAATTTCTAGGGGTAAAGGTTTGAAAGAATCAAAAGTAGGGGTGCAACAAAAAACCAACGAAGTTTAACTTCTTGGGTTATTTAAGTTTGGGAAGCTCATATTTTACTTGAATGCAACATAACAATTGTGCAATTGACAACTTTAATGTTGTTTTACATTATTTTTTTAGTACATTTAAGGTTTAGTGTTTGCAACAATGGAGTCATTGTAAAAAGAACCTCCATGTGATGTCAATGTTATTTCAACAAAGGAACTCTCCTCCCTTGCACTAAGCAGTGTCACAATTGATCAAAGTTGTCTTGCTCCCATTATCAACGTTATGGAGGAAATCGACAATTTTGGAGAATTTGACAACATTGAAGAAGACAAAAGAAACATATGAGAACCTTGAAACACACACGATGCCACCCCCAAGGGTCATCAACAAAGGCCACTTGATTCAAGAGTTGATGCCCATACACACATAGGAGGATCCTTACATGATCCAGTTGCTTGGGCGTCAAAGTTATATTGACATTGTTTTTAATGCACCTATAGGATGGGAAGCTAGGGTATGTTCTTCACTTAGGTTTGGTTCCTCCTTGCTTTTCTATCATTTTGTATGTGTTGGTCTATTGTTGCTTGTTATTTTGTGTTTGTGTCATAACCCTAGCCTTAGGCTCGCGACCAAGGCAAAAGGGCTTATAAGGTTGCGAGCCAAGAGAGAAGCCCAAAAGTAACACTGCATGCTCCCAGTAGTGCAAAAGAGTGTGAGGGAATGAACCCTCACACTCCCAAGGCAACTCCCACTTTGGGAGATGGAGTCCCGATGGAATCCCAAATCTTCAGAGGGCAATTTTACGGGTCAAAATTCAATGGTTTGAAAAGTTTTTTATATCATTGGAAATTTATTGAAACTTAAATGTCTAAAATGGGCTCTCATCACCCATTTAGACATATGAAACACAAATTATGGCCAAAAGAAAAGTCGAGAATCAAATTGGTAATTTGACTCTCGACCATTAAAAGTCGGGAATCAACCCGATTTCCTTACGTGCAGGTGGCATGCAACATATCGTTGGAAAGCTCTTGACGAGGGTTACAACTTTGCTTTAGACCTCATCTCCATTAGAGGTGTTCACGCAAAGGTATGGGGCTCCAAAGTTGTGAGAGTCCCAACCTTGGCAATTTCGGGAGTCCCGAAACAAAAAGTCATTTGGATGTGAGCCCCATGGGTAGCCACGGAGTATACTATAAAGGGGGAGGTGGTGGCTTCCCCCAAGTCTAGGCTGTGGTGAGTCTTGTGAGTCCGAGTTGCCCATGGCTCGTCCTAGCACCAAAAGTGCTCCAGCTATGCACTAATCACCTTGTGTTGGTTTCGTGCAAGCTCGTGTGAGTGAATGAAACTTGTCAATTCTTCCTAGTCCCATCCTAGAACTCTAGCACGCCCCTCTACCCCTCCAAAGTGCTACGAGCCAGGGAGCATGCCCCAACTCCTTGTTATTCCGTCGTTTTCTATTTGGGACTCACATTTGAATCCCTCAAAGAGTTGGGAACATGTCAAGATGCCTGAACACGGATTCCATGGATTTTTTCAAGTTGTGGTTTTCACATTTTCATATGAATTCACAATAGATGTACATCACACATCCTCACCTTTGGGACATTGTAAAGAATTGGACCAAAGAAAGAAAGGAATTAGAACAAAGTGTGTTGTAATTTGTCCAAAAAAATTAGAAATCCCACTTTATGTTGAAGACTTCATAATCCCATTGTAAAATGCCAACCACTAGAGTGTGATTATAATGAATGAGGACCAATTCCTACACTATGACCCTCTAAAGATTGAAAATATCTTTTCGTCTGCATTGGTGCACTGATTTTTTTGCCGAATTGAAGGTTATTAGGCAAGGTCCCATGTTTCGAAATGTCTTTTGGAAGTAGGCCACAACAAACCATTCTTGGGTGTGGCCAAATGGGCCACAACAATAGTTAAATTTGGAATGCAATTTTTATGTTATGAGGTTCATAATTAGTTATTGCAAATGGAAGTCTACAAATTCGTCTGATAACATTTAGATATGTGTATGTTTGAAATGTCAATAAATTTGTATGTAATTACAGCCCATTCTACAATGCAACCTAACCTATTGGGTTTTGTGAATGTAGGTGACACCGAACATGTTTTCGAAGGTTGAAGCCATTCAAACATGAAACACATTGCAAGGTGCAATCTTAAATGCCTTGTAGTAATCTAGGTCAACAAAATCCAGGTCAATAGTTGGGTTGGACCTATCGACTGAAAGTGTATAATCAATTCTAACATAATTTCACAACGTAACAGGAGGACAACGGAGTGGCAAAACAAGGAAACCTGACTCCTTTATTTTTCAAACGACAAATTAATTATAGTTGGGAATTAACATATCTTTTGGTTAGTTTTGTGCCAATACATTTTTGTTGTGATGTAACGTGAGCACTGTGTATTATGCATTGTTAGTTTTGAAGGGCCAAATGTTATGTGGCATTTTTGGCCAATGTATGGCATTGACACATTGTAACACAAGTCCTAAGTTATTAATTATGCCCATTTTGTGGATTGTTTGAATCGAAGAGTGGCAGGTTATAGTTATTGTTACATTGTTGGTTTCCAAATTATATGTGTGATGTCCAAAGCTCTACATTGCATTGTTGTTGGGTTGATTGTTTATTTTGGTTTTTGGATTAGTTGCCTGGTTCTAAAATGTATGTATAGGTTCTACTCTAGGTGAGTTACAATGTGGCAATCATGGTGTAAGGTGCATAATAATTGGGTGTATCATTGTAGGTTGCAAAATGGTACAATTGAACACCAATAGCATGCAATACTTTGAAGATGGATTAAAAACATTGAACACAAACCACTTGCCATAATTACATCCACCCCACAATATACCCCTTTTAATCTACGCCAATATTTTCCAAGACAAAACAAACATTTAAACCCTTAAACAAAAGCCACATCACTTTGATTCTATATACAATGTGTTATTACATATTTTGTGACAAGGATGTCTACTAGATGTTCTTGTAATTCCTTGTACAATGTCCCATAAACAATGCAGAAATCCAACATTTGATTGCAGAATCATAATTATGGAGAAAATGTTAAAAGCGAGATATGAAACATCTAGCCAAATCACACAAAGTTGCAAGTAATGTATTAATTGTTCTCTGATTCTAGTAGACATTACTTGGTACATAAACAAACCCCAACAAATCACAAAGGAAACTTAAAATTGACCCCACCTTTGGGTAT
>Ga0116228_10004073_pt1 | contig 12905 bp, 4 predicted proteins | sample S1TSphfallax_2_FD_89694 | JGI IMG/M metagenome (GOLD analysis project Ga0116228, IMG submission 89694) | Host-associated microbial communities from peat moss isolated from Minnesota, USA - S1T2_Fc - Sphagnum fallax MG | ecosystem: Host-associated > Plants > Peat moss > Unclassified | place: USA... | reverse complement strand
GCGAGGTGTTTTGGGTCCTGCTATCGAGCTCTAAACATTCGGGAGTCCCGGAGGACTCCAAATCCCCAACTTTTCCAAGTGTTGGGCTTCACCCCCACACTTGGCCAAGTTAGGGTTGCGACAGGTTAACTAATAAGCCCCATAAACTTGAAATGTTTTTTCTACATGTTTATTTGGGAACTTTGAAAAGAAGGTACACATAATCAATAAAATGAACCCATAAAAAAAAAAAATTTAACAAGTACATTTGATGACATGAATAGATTATGGGTGAAAATTTTGAAATGGAATGATTCTTCAAGATTTCAATTAGTAAACATGATTTTTTTTATAAAAACATTAATTAGAGTTTTACTTTTTTTCATTTCATAAACATGAATATAAATTATTGATCCAAGAATGAATAAACAAAAAGATGTCGATTAAAAATTTGATGAATATTATATTTTGACCAAATATTTCATTAGTACTTAATATTGATGATTTTGGGATGCATAAAGAAACTAGTTGATCCTTTTTGGGACTTGGAATGGAGGTAAGGTTAAAGCCAAATACCCACCTTTATACGAAACTTGTGTGTTAAACTACACCACAAATGGTGACCAACACACTTAGGTGATGACATGACGCAACATACACCCAACAAGCCCAATTTTCTTTCGTCCTATATAATTTTGAAATTGTACATAATACACATACATCAAAGAAATAAATTTAACTTAAATAAATTATATGGGTTCAATTTTTTCCTTTTGTTCAATCAAATAAATTGGATGTGTAATGCATGGTCATAGCTAGGAAAGAAACATTAAAGTTTTTTTTCAATAACCCTTTAAATTGATATTTAATAAATATTTTAATTTTAAAAAAATTTAAATGAATTAAGTGCATTTAAATTTTTTTTTCTATATGTAAAGCCTAAAGGTGAAAATCCTTTAAGCTATACCACACATGATGAAAAGGGCCTAATCCTTACTATAGTCCTTTTTTATTTTATATTTTGATCCCCATAAAAAATAATGAATCAAAAGTTGTTGAAATTTTCAAAAGGACTATATTTTAGACCATTACAATTTTAAATTTCATCATAATCATTCATAAATGTGTTTTTACATGGTTAAAAAGGATTAGGTGAAAAAAATAGAAAAGTTTGATGTTATGACATGATTTTGGTACACTTTTTAAAAAATTGGACCCTTGAAGGTGTGCAATGGGTTTGAAAATAATGTGTACCTTAATATTAAATCCATTATAGAAAATGAAACACCAATATTCAATCAACATGAGTTTATTGCAACCACAGTTTTTGGGTTACTTAATATTATTTTTATTATTAATGAATTGTGACGTGCATGCCATATTATTATGTTAAAAATCTGAAACTTTGAAATTTGAACATAAGTTTACATGTGCATTTTATTATGAGTATATTAGCTATACTCTAGTATATAAGTTATTCATCTAAGTTTAGTAAAATTTATAAAATAAAGTGTGTTGAATTATTAAGAACATCTTCTGAAATACATTGAGAATTTGATCTAAACACATACAATCAACAACTTTATGTGCACTTGGTGAAAGGACATTGGGAACATCAAAATCTAAAAAATCTTCAACCCCTTTCTTTCCTAAAGGATAAAAACATGAATTTCTTAAGTGCATGGTGCATCATTTCATCAACAAAGCAAAATTTCTTTTCCTAACAATATTTGTCATTCATTTTTGCTTCAATTTCATGCCCCCTTCTTTGATTGACCTTGGGTGAACTAACCTTATACAATTTTAAATTTTGACTTGGCCATGAGTCACATAAAAAATTATATGGAAATCATGAAAAGTTCAATGATGTTTTTTAACAACCAAAACCATGTTGTGTGGAACTTTTATTGACAAGTTTGCATTTTGGTATTTGAGGTCTACTTTCACCAAATATCCAACCTTTGAAGTAAATAAAAGTCTCAATTAGGGTCCACATTTTTCATTTTTCAATTAATCTTTAAGAACAATCAAACAATGGGCACCATTTCGGCCTTTAAGTAGAGTACACCATCACAAAACATTGAAGGACTTAATCATTCATGGCATGTTGAAAATGCCTCAATTGGTTTGAAAGTTTAAAGTAATCTTGCTCCCCATCTATAAGCACATGAACCATAATGCATTAGATTGCAACGTTTTATAATGTATGTAAAACCTTATGCCTCCCCAAATGTTTGGAAATTTAAGAAATTGGAAAACATTTATATCAAACTGATCTTAATTTATGTGCAAACCCCTTGGAGCTAGTGATCAATTTACAACATTTTTAAAAATGAAAAACATTGTAAGAAAAATGGAAAAAACTCAATTCCATCATATTTTGAATGTGAAAATGTTCTTTTGGTTTGTTTATGTTCATCATCTCTTAGTTGATTAATGTTTATTCCTTCAATTCCTAATGTGACCTTGTTATTGCACCCCTTGCATCTTGATCTTGTTCTTAGTCTTTTAGTCTATCTATGCTTGCCATTTCCATCGTGGTCTTAATGTTTATTATTGCAACAAAACTGCCCTTTCCCCCCCCCCTTGTATTTTGTGGTAGTTTGGTGCAACCTTGCTACAACATGTTTTTTTGCAAAGGATAGAACCTTTTGTTTTGCCTTGGTCACTACTTGTGTTAATGTTGTAATGCCAAGGTTGACACATATGTATCCAAAAGGTTAGTTATAAAACCAACTTAAAGTTCAAGTGAGATTTGTCCCCTATTTTTTTCACTATTAATAAAGACCAAGCCTTTTAGACATTAACTTGCACAATTATTTCAACCAACCTTGTAAATGTTCATTTAGCAACATGAAGTGTTTCAACTTGCCACCTTGTTCATTTCTCTTCCCTCTCTTTGGGTGCATCCATATTAATAGGAACCACAAGATGCATTATAACTAATGCCTAATTTTCCATTTTGTGTCAAATTTTGTACAAATGCTATAATATTTAAATTTGTTTAGATGACAACGTTTCTAACATATTATGAAAACATGCACTATATAATGATTTGGAATTAATTTAATGGGGATAGAATATTGAAAAAATTCATTAAACATTGTAAGGATTCCTATTTTTTAATAAAAATTCAAACATGAATATTGTAAGGGGGCTTATTTAAGAAAATATTTATGTAATAATTTATTATAACATCTATTCAATTAAATTCAAAATTTCACATTTTACAAATAAAAGATTCCTAAGATATTTTTAAAATATTCTAAAATAAAAATCATCTAAGTGGTGTGTTTCCTATTAACATGGTGGCACCCCTTTTCTTTTCAACTCCTTATTTACATCTGCTTCTTTTTTTTCTAAGTTTTTATCTCACAGGATATGCAAATGTTCATTATTTGTTACCATGCAAGACCTATTATAATCAAATAATGGTTTTGTTCATCATGTTTTCCTTGCAAAAAAATGTGCCTAATGACAACAATGTTGCAAAATAACACACTTTTAAGGTAGAATTTTGGACTATTGAATTAACATTAAGGAAATTTGAAAATCAATGATTAAATTTTCAATTCATTTGTAATTGTAATGGACACATACAACTAGAAATAACTTAATCGCCTTGCACAAGTGCCATAAAAAAGGTAGTTGCAAAAGACATGACATGGCCATGAAGTTGAAAATGTAATCACAAACTTTACAATTGGGTCAAAAAAATTCATCTATTGCCATGGATGATCTTTAGTATGACATGGAACCCCAACTTGCAATTGCATTTACAACTATATAATTTTAGGATAATCACATGTTATCGAATGTCCCATTGATGGGTGGTTTGGATTTAAGAATGTAGCAATTTTCCATTTCTTCAAAAAGGATATATCATAATTAGAATAACTAAATATTATATAATAATAAATAAATAAATAATAATATATCCTAGGGCGAGCAAGGTTATAATAGGAACCTTATTTTAAGCCATATTAGAATAGGCTACCTAACATGAATTAAGTAAATAGGTAGGATTCTATTTTTTTTTTTTGGTGACAAGCTTTTTTTATTGGCTCATCCCAAATGGCACATGCACTAAATTTATAGTTCATATCATGAATCTAGTCCATTCTTTCACCTATTTATACATTTTACAAGTTTAAACTTGTAAACAAAAAACATGGGATAAATTCTAATGAAAGGAAAACATTACAACAATACCACATCCTTTGTCCTATTAAGCTTACCTAGCTTAGTTTACCAACTAGGTTATAGTAGCCTTTTCTAGCAACTTATTAGTGAATAAATTAATTTGTACACCTTTTCCATTGCCTTGTTTACCCATTCCATGTAACCTTGTTTAATTCACTACTAAGTTGTTTTTAACCATAAGATTATTTTTTTCTTTCTTGAATGTTGTTTTGAAAAACTTGAAAAAATCCCCATTAAAAGGTTGTAAAATGTGTCATGTTATTGTAAGGTTATCATGTCAAACCTTAATTGTTGTGTTTATTTTAATGCTTCCGTTGTTACATGTGAATCATGTCAATCCAAAATTAAAATATATTAATTGGTTTGAGAAATCCCACTTGGCATTTACATTATGAAAGCTAACAAAAAGTCCTTGAATAAGAAACTTGTCATGCACACTAGTAGACATTGGCCAAAATGTAATCACAATATTTGCGACTACATGTGATTATTAGTTATTTGCAACTACATTTGAACATTTTTGCAATTATTTCTTGTGTTGGTCATATTTGCAACTACAATGCAACTAGTTTGTGACTATTTTGGTGTTCATCCTTCCATGTGAACAACATTTAATTTATTTTTCATCCAAGAAATTTTCTTTATGTCCTATTAGTTACAAATGTGATCAATTTAGTTCCAACCTTATGAGTATACAAAGGCATATTTTGTGAATTTTAAGGATTATAATTGGGCGTATTAGGATTTATAAATGTATACGAACAACCTTATTAAATGTGTATTCAAGTATTATTATTAGCATTAATGGCCTTGATATTATGGTTACACTAAATAATGTATATTTTGAATATATTAAAATTTTATGTAAGATATTTGTTAAATATATTATACCCTTATTAAAAGTTTATCCAAACCATCTTATTATACTTCTTAAAATGATTACAAATGACATTTATTATGATTTCTATTAATATTATATTATATATTTTTATTAATTACATGTAACAAAAATTAAATTTCAATATCATCTTTGATTCAAATTTTAAATAATAATATCTTTTTAGACAATGATCATAATGATGACAACGATGATGATGATAGGAAAAATAATTATATAAATAATGAAATAATTATTCAAAAAATTAATATATTATTATAAAATTCTTTTCAAATTAGTAATTTACTTATTAAAAATTATTTCTATTTACTCAAAAATGAAAAACTAATTATAATCAATCATAATAGCTTTAACACGTGACATAATAATATCTAATAATAAAATAGTTCATGTAGGTTAGCTACAAATCACATTATTATTATTTTAATTATTATAAGTGATCAATTATGAACTATTATTAAATTAATATAAAACTTACTAGGAAATATTAATATATAGTTTAAAATTTTTATATTTCAAATTTATAATTGATATTTGCTAATTATGAATAAGTCAATGATTATAATCAATTACTGATATATATTTTTTATTTTCATTTTTTATTTTATTATTTTATAAATGTTATTATATTATTTAGAATGGAAATCTAATAAATTATTATACAAATGTAAAAATTATTTTTGAAGGTAAAATATACTTACGAAAAATATAAAATATATATTGTAATAGTTTATAAATAGCCTTAATGAGTGAAGTAATAATATGAATAATAAAAATAAAATAGTTAACCTAGGCTACCAACTACCTACAATAATAATTGAACTTATGTTATTGTTACTATTAAATATTGGCATTTATATTTATTATTAACTTTATAAATGAAAATATTTAATAATGACTACTAGTATAATTAATTCAATAAGCATAAGATATTGATGATTATTATCATAAATAATTAGTTAGTTGGTTAGTTGTCACTTACCTACTTAATTATGTATTTTTCAAGATGAGAATGAAGGCCAAAACATATGGGATAAACTTTTTAGTTGTAAGTAGCTTACAATTGAAAATGTTTAGTTGCAAACAACTTGCAATTAAAAAATTTATCCCATATGTTTTGAGTTTCATTCCCATCTTGAAAAATATATAAACAAAGTGATAAGCTTTACATTTTCATATTTAAAAAGATGGGCATATGGGATGAATCAATAAAAGAAACTTAACCCAAAATAAAATATAAATATTCATGCATTTACACCTAACTACCTATTTCCTTAACTTACCTACCTACTTTTCTACCTACCTACCTAAGTAGGTATTTGGCCTAAGTAGGTGAATAGGTCCTATCTAAATAAGTGTTTAGTTTAAATGGGTAGCTAAGTATATAGGTAAGTAGGTACCTAGTTCAACCTACATACCTAAATATTGATTTAAATTTAATTTGGACAAATTCAATTAATATGCCACATGGCAAATTTCTATCACACCATGTGTCACAATCTAAACCATCCAAACATAAAAATTAATTGTCTTAAACTTGGAAACAAATTATGTGTTGCCACATGTCCCAACTTTTAATACTTTAAAAAAAAAAATTATTATTTTGAACAAAAAAGTTACATCTTAGTTGTAAACAATAATACGTATATGACCAATCAAAGGATGAAAGTGTATTTTGTTGATTTTTTCTTTCATCCAAAATTTGTTGTCATTTGCTACTACTATCAATGCAACTATTAAGATTTTAGCTACAAATGTTGCTTGCAACTAAAAATTAGTCACATGGACCAATTGCAAAATGGCCATTTTTCTGTTAGTGTCATGCCTTGTTTTATAAAGCCATGCATGCATGTCCATGTTCTCCAGTTTGTGTTATAGTCATGTTTTATTGGATCACCATTAAATATGTAAAAACTTGGTAAAATGCCTTCCATTACATATTTGGCACATTTTTATAAGTAACCAAATTTCCTTTGATTTTCAAGAGAATGGTTTTGTATATCCTTATTAAGATTCTTGCCCCTAATTATTTCCCAATTTGGGTCATGTTTCATTATTGTTCCATATGTGATCTAGTTTATAATGTTGCTACTTGTATAATGTTGTTAAGTTTTGGTAAAAGGAATTCCATGTTCATTGGTCAATCCTTGTGTTCTATAGATTTCAAATCCTTTTGCAAGTTTGATTATCAACTTTGGATACTTGTGCTTAAATTAATGCTACAAAAAAGTCCAAATATCCCATTGGTGAATGGTGTAGAATGGGTTTGAGTAAGTTTTAGAACCTTTAATTTCAATGAAATTGTAATTTTATTAACTATCCATAGTCTTGCATAACAAGAAACCAAACAAATGTTAAGCAACAACATTTGCATGTCAACACACATGGGGGACCAATTTTTTGAGATTTATTTTTACCATTAAAATGGTCGAATAATGATATTAAGGGTATGGTATGTTCTAATGGCAATTGCCTTCCTCAATGATGTGACCCTTCTTTTGACTACATCCATGACTTTTTCTAATGCCTCTATTGTCAACTTTACTCTTGCATTACTTGTTGAATTTTAGCTTGTTTAGAGTGGTTTTTGGTTTTTTTAAATTGTAGTATGAAATGGGACATTTTCTTTATACAAATATGGTTGTAACAATAAATTAATTTTTTTCATACAAAGCACATTTAAAATCATGGTTGGCTTGATCCTCCTAACCAAGTTAGCCTCCACCAAACTAAATATTTATGTTTAGGCACAACAAGAGATATGTTGTTGTTTTTTTAAAAATTAGTTTAGGATCATAAAACCTTAGTCAATTTAAGGTATGTTTCATGAGCATGCCAATCTTCCAAGTTTTCAAAATAAGATGAAAAAAATGAAAAAAACCTTCCCAAGTGAAAATTTCATTTATGGTTGATGTGTAGGCTATGGGTGTGAATCTCGAATTTTGATTCACTTGAACATCTTGAAATTTACAAGATCCCATTTTGCTTACGATATTTGGTGCTTCTTAAACAAGTTTAACTATCAAATGATCATATATGTATATTTGCTAAACTTTTTTCGTATTTGTTTGGTCTATAGTAACAACTTTGTACTTGTTTAGTTATACTTAAGCATTGTCTATGGCAACAAATTGTGGTCTCGTTAGATTCTACCATTATTTTCACATCTATGTATTCTTTATCTCTTATTCTACTCTAGGATTTAAAACCTCTAGAAGCTTTTAGAGATCTTTTTCCACATTGTTTCTTCTTAAATTGAGAGTCCAAGTTGAATTTTTTACATAAATAAATTAAGTCATATTGGAACTCATATTGTGATGTTCATGTTTTGGCAAGAAGTGAGGTCATAGTTGTAGGTGCCATCTTTGTAATTTTTCTTCCAAATTCTAGATCATTCATTTCTTAATGCAACAAGAAAATTAAATACTTAATAGGATTCAAAGTGAGATTTTTCTCCCCAAGAATCAATGGTTTAACACATTATGGTGTTATCTTCTTGTTTTCAATGTACTTCCCCACCCCTATCACCAAAAATATTTGATCACATAATGAATCGCCCTAGATTTGTTGATCTTCCTTAACTCACCATTTTAACCAAACACTTAAAAGCTCTATTCACATTAATTTGAACATATTTTTTCACCCCTTTGGTGCACAAAAGAAACATCTACAAGCCTAAAACTAAACATTTTCCCCATACTTGATTTCACAAGATGCTTAAATTTGAACTGCATAAACCCCATTACAAAAAACTTGAAATCCTATGCTCATCACTTGCATGCATATTTGTGAGCATTTGTGGGTACTAAAATTTGTCAACTCTCCCCTATTGTTAACCTTCATCTTCATATAAATGTACATTGAGAAAAAAGAAAATGGTGTAAGGCATGCTCAAACACAATTGCCTAGATTACTAATTACAATCTTCGAAACGATTGAGCAATTTTTTCGCTCACCAACTTTTCAATCTTAGGATGGGCCTTGAATGATGGTAGATGCATTGGTGCTTGGCCATCAACCTGTGTGTGAACAAATCAAGTGGTTGGTCATAAGGGGATGTTTGGTGATGTGGCATTCTACCTTAGGAATGTTAATTGCATTCAACATTGTGTATTAATTAATCACAATAATATATTGTGATTCATATTAAGCTATTTTGTGGGGATCCTTAAAGTTCTATTTATTTAATTTTTGTGATGGACACCTTTGATTGGACCATCACAAAAATAAATAATCAAGCTTTGGACAGCTCAAAAATGTATATGTTGTAATCTCCTCCTTTTGGGTCTTATATATTTACAAGAGTAAAACTTAGGGCAAAAGATGTGAGATAAAGTGAGGAGATATTGGAACCATGTTGGGGGGAACACATTGGGGGCTTGGGGAGCATGTTGAGAACCCAGTGAGAACTGATGGGAACAAAGTGGGAACTTCATGAGAACACATTGGGAACATATAAATTCAACACCCTCGCCATCCCCCAAAAGAAAAAAAGCCTGAGCCCCTGGATGCATAGTGCCTCAACTTATTGCCTGCAAGAATATGTTTTGAATAGATGTGTTGTTTGCCATTTTTGGCCTAGGCTAATGTCGGAGACATGAGCTAAGGGTGAATATATTAATTGTTTCAACACCATGGGCAAATCATTATAGCTGGCCAATCAACAGCAACTTTTTTGGTGCCCAGTGTGCCTCTGTCAATCACTGAATCCTGTAAACTCAAGCCCCACGGCCCAGGTCAGTGATATAGCCCCTGTCACAAAAGCTTACTGGTCTGCAGCTGAAAACCCTGACGCCTCCTCAGCTTGACTTGGGAGTGCCAACAGCCTGGCTGTTGTACTTAAGTTAGAATCTCTCTTTTTTTAAAAGCAATGAATCATGTGACCTTTTAGCAAGTGAAACCCTGTGTAGTGGGGTGGCCCATGCGCGCCACACAATGCCATATTTCATCATAAATGTTCAGTACGGTGCATCGGTGGACCTGCTTTAATAAGACGAGTTACTCTAGAAGGTGCAGTCCAAATGTATAGTACCATGTAGGTGCTGGTTCACTTGCCGACAACTCTGAGCATCAAAAAAGACATTTCCTTTGTGCACAATACCCAGTAAGAAAGCGAGGCGCTAAACGGCCCCCACCGAGCTCTGTCCGGCGCTGGTTTCGAGCCTGACAGTGCAGCCCTGCGGAGAACTGCATTATTCTGCCACAAGATTTTTAAATTCTCACCCTTCTTGACTTTGTGTCTATAATAAATTTTTTAAATATACCTCCGTCCCCGGCGCCTGATGGTATGCCAGTGGTTAGTTGTACTACATTTCCTGCAGGGGTGGTCGTGGAGGAAGCAGTGGCAATAATGGTCAAAAAATCCAGGTGTGAAAAATCTAGTCTAACCTAGGAAGCAATCTTGTTCCTGGGTAAAAAATCGCCAAAATGAAACATTGACTAGATTTTTTGGCAAAAAATCACTTTCTTTTCTTTTCAAGAACAATTCGCCAAATTTCGCCCTTTCCTTTTCCTGGGGAGGGGCTTGTCACGACAGGTCTGCCGGCTACACTTTCAATCGTCCTGTACAGAACTGTGGCCAATTAAGTCGAAATCTGACTAGGGAGCCTAGCCACTGTTGCTAGACTACAAAATAGGAAAGAAACACTGCTAGGTACATTGGGTAGAACCTCAGGAATCAACACATTCATAACTTGTTAAAGTTTTCTCACCTCTTTCACGTCAAGTAACAATGGAACCTCGACGTGCCGCGTATTAAAATTTTCTGTACTCTTTTATGTGATGCAAAAGTTACTTTTCAACCCAGAGAAGTTGGGAAAATATTAAACAGGCCAAAGGAAATGAATGCAGTCAGTACAAAAGTACGGCTGTGACGTTTTCCTCCAGTCTGCCCATTTGCCCCATCCATTTTTTCTCAAGGCATGTCTTGCACTGGTAACCTCATATAATACGGCACGTTTTGCACTTGTAACCTGACATAACATGCCAAGTAATATGTTACATACTCCTTTATACCCCTATTGTGTTCATGATTTGCATAACATGAACTCAAAACATGCCTAGGCATGACAAGGTGAAAATAAACCGGGCAACTGGGCAGACTGGAGGAAAACATCGCAGCAGTACTTTTGGACTGACTGCATTCATTTCCTTTGGCCTGTTTAATGCTTTCCATAGAAAAGTGGCCTACATAATCTGATTCTTTCTGAATCGGTAGAGGTGCACACGATTCAGTGCTTGTAAATCTGATTCTTGTAAAGTGGTGAACGGTACACAAGAATCAAGGTTTCTAAATCGGTAAACGTGCACAAGAATCAGGGGTTGCAAATCGGTAAACATGCACAAAATGTTTACCAGCCTTTATCACATATCTTTTGCAGGAAAACCAAGCTCATCGTGATTCCTGAATCCAGAAAAGACAGAAAGCTTTCTCTTACATATTTATCACATGTCTTTTGCAGGAAAAGCAAGGCTGTCCTGAATCCAGCAAAATACTCAATTATGGGGTTTCAAGGTGTATGGAAAGTCACGTTGATGATCATCAATGAAAATGCAAGATCATAATCATCAATTTCAAAGCATGTTAAGCATTTCAAGTTAAAACATATAAGCAAATTCAGCTTTTCATCAACAACAACTGTGTACAGCTTCTGTTTTTTTTTTTGGGACTTGGTGAGATTTTTATGGGTAGCTCTTTGTATAAAGAAGTCAGTATTTTTAGCAAATTTGATTTCTTTTTGTTAACTCAATGAATGGTCAAAGTAGTGAATTGTTCTATCTTTCTAGCTTAAATTATTATTTTCCATTTTTGAGTGCCTGTGGCAATGGTTGTTGCCCCAACATAGCATATAGTGACTGAAAAAAAATGAAATATGAATTTGGCAAAAGTTCATTTCAAACATGTTTTCTTCAACAAGTTTCAAGACTGACAAATCCCCTAGGCCTTGTGTGAATTAACACCCACACTGGTACCAGTGTAAACACCAGTGTTGGGCAGTTCTCACTAATTTTAGAGAACTGTCGGTTATGGTTCTTTAAGGCCATGTTTGAGAACCACCTTGGTTTTTACTTTTTTTTTAAATAGGGGGCTTACAAGAATTGCCTCGGGTATTAGATTTTTCCAGGGAAAAAAATTCAGCTTTCTGGCTTGGCGGTTCTCAGCAATTCAAGACCAGCCAGTTTTTTGGGCTGGTTCTCACAAGCTGGATCTCAAAACTTTCAATTTTTTTCTGGAAATTTTTTTCCTTACATTTTTTTAACAAAAAAGTACTTTGAATATATTTTCAGCAGTTTATAAATCCATAATTGCATCTCTTTCAAAAGCTCCTTCCAATTCTTCTAACTCATTTTCTAGGTCTGCATCTATCCCAATAAGTTCTAAGGTTAGGATGCATAGTTATGTCATTCTTGGTGCGGGAATGTTATGGAAGCCCAAAGAAGCACGAATTTTAACGAATTTTATAGATCAACCGGTGAACATTCGGTAAACATCCACGGGCATGTTAGGCTTACATTATTAGGCTTATATCCTGGATGGACAAATCAGCCTGTCCTAACTTTACCATCAAGCAGATTCGGCAGGACAGCAGATTCCAATGCTGAACGAATCTTCCTCAAGCTTTTATATTGTTGATCAACTTTAAAACATTATCAGACTTCTATCCTGGATGGACAAATCAGCCTGTCCTCACTTTACCACCAAGCATATTTAGCATCATACCACCCAAAAAGATTCAAGAAACAAATGCATGCAGTCAAGCCCTGCATCAGAACTAGTTGAGCTGCATACCAGATCTGATTGGACTGCACAAACTAGAAAAAGATT
>Ga0116228_10004072_pt1 | contig 12906 bp, 9 predicted proteins | sample S1TSphfallax_2_FD_89694 | JGI IMG/M metagenome (GOLD analysis project Ga0116228, IMG submission 89694) | Host-associated microbial communities from peat moss isolated from Minnesota, USA - S1T2_Fc - Sphagnum fallax MG | ecosystem: Host-associated > Plants > Peat moss > Unclassified | place: USA... | reverse complement strand
TGGGAGGTGTGTTGAATTATATAGAGATGAAACTTAAGAAGCTCCTTAGGATGTTGGAAGATTGTGGAACTTCATTTTATGTGGCTTGTACACTTTGATTGGCTATCATTGTTGTTCACTCACTTGTCACACAATCGAATGTCACACATTTAAGATGCAACTATATCACACACAATGGAAGTAACATCAATTGTTAGCATACAAAGGTCAACGGTGTAAAAGATGTTCTAGAAGTTGGAACACTAAACAACCCCCAACAAGCATTATCTAATGGCATCACAAACACACTAGCCCTACCAATAGATAAAATGTTTTTCAAGCATCGTGTTACTATTGTTCTTCAATGTGCTTTAACATCTGCCAGAAAGAGGAAGATTGTATTGGTGGGAGATGCTTGTTTTAGACCTTCTATTATTATTAAATCTCACAATTTGCATGTTGACAGCATTAAAGGGGTTGTGAGTGAAATAGCTTCCTACCATGAGAAGGACTAGCTCTTTCCCTTCTTTGGTTCCTGCAGGTTGTGCATCTTTTAGCCTTTTTTTGACCTTCCTTTTTGTCTTCTGTGCGATGGTTCCAACTGTCGATTTTTATTGGATTTTTTGTTGTGATAAGATGTTGTACATCTACCTATTGTGTCCACACCTTAAACACCAAAAAAATATGTTCCAATCTAAATAGTCTAAACACTTTCACCAAAGAAACTAATTCACCTAATGTGAAACTAATTCTAATAAGATGAAACTTCCAAAAATTGGATCCAATGTAATAGTCCATGTCCTTGTGGGGGCAAGGCCCAAAAATGGTTGACCATGCTTTGCTTTGTGTACAATTCCATGCTTCTATTTCAAGGCGTGATTGGTTTGACTTTCTTTGTAGAATAAATAAAAAACATCACTACTCATTTTTAGTGTTAGAATTTATGTTGCTAGTTGGTACCTTCCTTTTTAAAAGACAAGTGTTGGGTTCAAATTTGGCCTTGAAAACATATTAAAATATATAAATAATGTTCTTTTTGAAGGACATGCAAAACATGAAAACTTAAATACAACAATTTGACACAAAATCACAAAGGGCACAAAAAGATAAGCATGAAATGTGATAGATAGAGCTTGTTGGGGGGGTATTTAATGTCTTCCTTCAATAAGAAAAAGGTTTGGTTGGTGATGTTACTTTTGTTGGAAAGGTCAAATGGGGCAACAACATCAAAGATGGTGGATAATATACCAATGTATTCAAACAATCCATGAATTTTGTTGCGAATAAACATTTGGGAGTGGTGTTCTCTTCATCACAAGATTTGGAAATATTATTTACATAAAGGGTTTTGACAAAATAAAGTTATCCCTAAAGTCCCCAACTAGGGGGTGAACATGATTGGTTTCAGCATATTTGGGAATGAAATGAATAACAAGTGGTGTTGGCTATAGTTACAAAAATAATGTGTCAAAAAAAATTTTACATTTATTTTGGTGGTAAAACTATTTTTTTGTGTGAAAACCACAACCCAAGGTAACAAGTTTGATGCTCATGTGTAAATGTGAATGTTTTTGTGAAAATGTGATTTTTTTCATGAACATGAAAACGGAAAACAACTTTGACATTGAAGTTCAAAAAGAGAGAAAGATAGAATTTCAAATTATCAAAATAGCACTTGAATGCATCAAATTCACAAGCCATCCACAAACTTCCTTAGTTTTTGAAACCAAACTCCTTCAATTTTGCAAGCAAAGTTATGAAAAGAAAGTGATGTAATAACTTAATATGGATCACAAATCTCCGTCATTCTCTTCCCACATAGACTACCAAGCAACTTCAAGTACATCCCACGAGCAATGATCAATTTTTTTGCTGATATTAAAACCATAGTTTCATTAATCCCTCAAAGTATTTCTCTCCCTTGAAATTTTAGAAGTCATAGGAAAGGCTAGTTTCTATGAGGACAACCTATGCTTAAAGTTGGAGTAGTTATAAGAGTTGAAAAATCTATAACCTTTTTGATGAGGAGGAGCTCCTTTAGATGAAAAAATAATGCTGATGATATTTTTAGATGGATTCATTATTGTTGTTGTTGCATTTTCCTCACAAAAACTTGTCGTGTTATTTTCAAAGTTGGTGTTACTATTTCTCATAGAATCTTCTTCTCCCACTACTTTTGAAAAAACAAAACATTTCGAAAAAACTTCAAAATTACATTTACATTACAATGTAAATCCCTTACTTGCACCACAAGCTCAAAGTTTTTGTCATCCCTATTTTATCATCGGTCTTCGATTTTCAAATTCCATCCCCAAATTTGAGCATTTTACGAATAAGAAAAAATAAGAAATGAAATTGGGATAAAGGATGGATAGGGTATGGGACTAGGGAGGACTTTGTGAATAGCTTTAATATTACTGCCACCTTTAAAGGTTTTTTTAAATTGAAAAACTTTCATCCCACAAGGTCATCAATAATTATAACATGTCAATATCTCATGTCCATAATTTAACATTATAGTTAAGTTTCTTTGACAAGGACATAATTTAACATAATTTTGCTTTTGAAAAAACATATGAACTTTAAACATTAACAATCATTTGATGTTCAAAGTTCCAAAACTAGATCAAATTATTCATATAACATTATTTTGCAAAGGAGACCACAATGACACACATCCTTTTCCATACAAAATACCTATTCCTCAAGGTCCAAAGATTGTTGAGAGGTCTAGTTATTTGGAAAATTGGTCACCAACATGTGTTTTTGGAAATTGCTTGGCCATGTGAACAATGTTAAACCACATTAATTTATTTTTCTATTTTGGTGAATTTTTTTTGAAAGGTCACATGGTCTTTTGGAAAAGGAATAGTTTGTTGCATGTTTTTTTTTTCAAACCAAAATTGTAAAATTGCAATAAAAATTTGTCTTTGGGGGCGAGGGGCGGGGCAAGGGGGGGCAACACATTCATGAAACAAAAACATTGCAAGTTCACATTGTAATTTGCCCCTAAGGTAGTTCAAGAGTTTTTTTAATCATCTAGATATTGTAGTACAAAGGCAACTTGAACACATGTATGTCAAATAATAATTGATTTTGAAGACTTAATGTTGTAAAAATATATATATTTTGAATATTTCAAAAGATTTTTTTTCATGTTGTAAGCCTTTTTTTTTTGCTATGGTGCAATTTTGCAACTCTATGACATTTTTTCAATAAATGAATCAAACATGAAAAATGTGTGATTTTAAGGATTGTTTCACCATTTATTGAAAATAAAATGAAAATTACCCACATCTAGACCTAGGCATTTCTTAGGTCATCACTTGTATTATCACTTTTGTAAAAATGCTACAACCCACCTAAAACAATCACCATTTAATCCTAATTAATGTTAAGAATCCTCACCATTGGACCTACTTGAAAATTTTGAAAAAAAAAAACATTTTTTAAATTAAAAAATTCCCAAACATTCTAAAATATTCCTTACTTGCCTTCAGAATTTTATTTTTTAAAATTGAAAATTTTCAACACCTTTACAAAATTTCAGAAGCTACCAACGTACTACAGTATCAATCTAGATCCTTGAGCACAACATTCCACGCATATCCTCACCAATGATATCCAACCTTGATCTAGCCAAGCAAGAAGGATCACAAGGGGCTTCCTAATTGCTTGTTTAAAAAAAACCAAAAATTGGTAAGCCTTTAATGAAATATTCATCTACAAACATAAGGGTATGGGATAATGTTTGGTCAATAAACTTCAAGTTTTGAGAAGAACCTTTGGATTAGTTATTGTTTAGGCTACTTTTCTACCATTGAAAGGTTGGTCCACACAAGAAATGAGGAACCCATAAACGTAGGAGATTTGTTGTTGGGAATTGTTCCCACTATCCCCAATGTCTTCCCACAAAGTTCCTTTTGCATTCCCATGAAGTTTCCATTATGTTCCCATTGTGATCCCTTTACATTTCTCATAGTGTGAACTTGAATATGTTCCCATTATGTTCAAAATCTACAAATGTTTTTTGACAAATTTTCGCAAGTGAACCTAAAATGTGACCACTTGTTTCATTGTGCTCAAGCATGTGTTGAGCCCATGGCATTCCCACACCATTCACAATTGCAATGTCAACACCAAACATTAGTGACACGTTAGCATGATGTCATTGCTATGGTGGTGTTTAGTTAGTGGAGGGGTTATAAATGTGCATTCAAGTAAGCTATTCGTAAAATTTGTGCCGAAATATTCTTCACACTTGCACATCCACATGCTTGCACATCCATGCACCTACAACCCTTGCATGGATGCATTCACAAATCCACACCACCGATATCCAGCCTCATTTATGGCAATTCAAATTTCCTAGAATAGCAAGTGGATGGACCAATTTTGGGCAAACTTTATTCCTTTTTAATTCTCATTTCTAGTGTCCCCCAATTTGTAGTCAAAGTTATTATACATTGTGGGGTTTTTCATTTTGAAATGAATATTTAATTTTGGTTTTTAGTTTGTTTGGGGGGTTTGATAGGCCTTTGATGTGGTCCTAAGAATGAAATTTTGGATTTATAAAATCTTGAAATTGGGAGATTTCTTAAAACATTGGAAGCCCAATTCAATTTAAGATTAGGTTCATTTCCATTTACATTGCACTTGATTAAAACCAAAAAGCCTTTTGTAGCATTTTTTTGTCCAACTAATGCACAATGCTTAAAACCATTGTGTATTAATTGTTATTAATGGGCCTTTATGATGTTCATTGAAATATGTAAAACATCTCGCAAGTTCACCCACCCCAATACATTATTTTAGTTGAAGTGGGTTTAATTTCAAAGTTATTATGAAATCTTACTAAATTTCATTTTCAAAAATAAAAATCACTCTAAACTTAATAATTTATTTTCATTGGTTTGAAAATTATGGAATGGTAAATATGCATAGTACTTGTTGAAGATTTTGAAATGAAAAATCCATGGTTTGGGAGGGTTGCAATTCAATCATATCAAAATAGAACAAACAAAGTACAAAAAACTATTTATATGTATATGTACAACCAATTAATATAATAAGAAAACTATCTTGAAGATTAGCCAAATACTATACAATTTTGGCGACCACATGAATGTGGTAATGAGACCTTTAAAAAAAATTACATGTCTTTTTAAAAAAGATTTTGTATACACACATAAATGTTGGGAAATCTAGAATTGATGACTCTCTTGTTCTAAAGTGTGAAACAAAAGTTAGAGCCAACGATCATCCTTAATGAAATGAAATTCTTGCCCAACATTAGAAATTTGTTTGTTTTTGTGTGTGGAACATGAGGTTTTCATTTATCTTACATTATGGAAGGTTGTTGGAAACATGTCATCTATAATAATCAATGTTGGTTGGCTATAGAAAAACACATGGTTATCAACTAGGGTACACATGTCAATTATCAATAATCAATTATCAACCTAGAAGATATCAATTTAGACAAGAACCAACAATGCCCCACTCACATGGTATGTATGCTTTGAAAACCTAATAATACATTGATTATTAGGGTATTGGTTTCAAAAAACTCAATACCCTACCTTCATTGATACTTATTTCATCCCAACCATGTATCAAAACCTAAACCCTATTTTTTTTCAACTATCAATTCTTTAGTTCTTTTGCTTCACAAATTGCAAATCACAATCCATAATTCCTATTTTTGGTTATGCTTTTGTTTAAAAAAAAAAATTGGCATGAACTTTAAGAGTCTCTTGTTTGAAGGATTGATTTTAATTTTATCTACCTATGAGTCATCTATTTGATGTACATCAAAACTTGAGCTCAATTAAAACTTCCTATACAAGCAATTACTCAAAGCCTCTTTGTTTTACATTTTGTGTGTGTTTCATTTACACCTTGTTTCTTTAGGATGCACCATTGCCATAGTTTGGTAATTTGTTTCATTTGTGTTTTATTTTTTTAGGACACATCATCATTGTCATTCAATAGTCTATTTCATTTGTGCCTTGTCTTTTTAGAACACACCATTGCCATAATTTGACAATTTGTTTCATTCACATATTATTTCTTTAGCTATAATGTCATAACATAGCTACATTATCTTGTTCCATTTATTTCTTTTGCATCCAAGTTGCATAACTTAAGGTTGCATTGTGAGGTTTGTTGGTTGTTTCATTTGCATATTATAAGCATGAAGAATGAAGATGTGTCATCCCCATCATTCAACTACATTTTCTATTGGAAACATGTTGGGGGACAAAATCATAAATCTTGATGTAATATTTTGAGCTCCATGTGTATGATGAGTTTCCTACCCTTATTGATGATATGGCAATGAAATTTCAAGTTGCAAGACCTTATCACGAGTCTATTTAAATGGCTAAGGCACCAATGTGAATTTATAACATTGTAGATGTAGATGTCAAAGTAGCATGGGAGTTGTTTTTTCAATTGAAGTGGAATTAGAAAGTTTGATTCCTTCATAACATTTTGTATTTACCTTCGTCTTTATTTGTGGTGAATGATAACAATGATATAACTTTAGGAATTACACAAATGATGAGGTGCATGGAATGCCATTCTATCACCCAAACCCATATTAGTTCAAGTAACACCATAGAAAAAGGAAAGGTGTTGTGACTTCCAACAAGGATTGTGGGACTACATCATTGAAAAACATTCGATCTTTAAACATGCAAATGTGCAGGCATGATGGACAACATTTAATGCAATAGAAGTTGCATAAAAAATAGGTTAAGAAAACTCCAAGTGGTGAATTAATCTTGGATACAAAGCTATCACAAACCATTTTGGAAGTAAGAACCCACATTAAAAAAAAAATTGAAGCCAAAAACATTCATGGAAGATTCGGTGTTGTATGTGACCATGGGTTACATGCCCACTTCAATTGTAAAAAATCATTGGTCGTGGTGCATCATTTTTCTCGCAACCCTACTTTGAGAGAGTGTGAAGATGAAACTCACACTCCCGAAATGGGGACTTGGGAGTTCTCCGGGACTCCCGAAACTTTAGAGTTCGACTGCAGGGGTCAAAACACCTCACATTGAAGCTTTCTTTATATCATTGGAAAGTTATCAAAATGTAGATGTCGAAAATGGGCTCGCATGAACCATTTGGACATATGCAACACAAGTTATGGCAAAAAGAAAGGTTGGGAGTCAAACTGGCAGTTTGACTCTCGACCCCGATGCGTGCAAGGGGAGTGCAACACACCGTTGGAAAGCTCTTGACGAGAGCTACAACTTTGCTTCAGAACTCATCCTAATCGAAGGTCTGAGCAAAGAATTATAGTCCCGCAAAGTTGCGAAAGTCCAAACCGTGGTAGTTTCAGGACCCCTCCTTGGGAGTCCTGGGACAAAAAGCCATTCGGATGTGGGTGCCGCGAGGAGGCACAAAGAATATTATATGGGGGAAGGTGGTGGCTTCCCCCGAGTCTGGGCCGTGGTGAGTCTTGTGAATCTAAAGTTGCCCGTGGCTTGTCCTAACACTAAAGGCGTTTCAAAAATTGTACTAACCAACTCGTTGGTTGGTTTGGTGCAGGTTCAAGTAAGTAACTAAAACTTGTCTCTCCTCCTAGTCCCATCCCAGAGCTTCAACATGCCCCTCTACCCCTTTTACTCCTGAAAGCTGGGAGCGTGCCTCGAGTTCTTCACAATTTCGCTATTTGAGTAACTCAAACCCATCTTGGGTCTAACTAAGAACTCGGGAGTGCGTTAATTTTGCATCAATGTCCTAATGTTCTATTCCAAATAAAAATCATGTTGTTAAACATGTTATCATTAATTGTCAAGAACACGAAAGAACCACGAGAACAAAGGCTACAGGAAAGGTTTAAGTCTAATTTTCAAACAAGGAACAAAATAAAATTACATGATTCAAAAGTAAGAATACAAGAATTCAAAACAAAAACATGAGATGTGTAAAACAAACGTGAAACAAATTTTTATTATGTTAACATATGTAAACATAAACATGAAAAGAACATGACAAGGTTATGGTGCAAAATTGTGTTGAAAACTAGTGTTGAAGAGATTGAAAGAAATGAAGGGTACTACTCCTATGTATACCCTTTTGGGGACCTAATTCAAGGAAATTTTTAAGGAGGTTTCTATGTGTGCATAAAGTAAAGAAGCGTCTTAATTAAAATTCAACTATGAGTTAACTTGACCTTAACTAGGAATCAACTAGAAGTTAACTAGATTTTAAAATGACTTTATTAAAAATAACTAAGATTTAACTATGAATTAATTAAGATTCAACTAAGAGTTAATTAGGAATTATTAAGATTTAATTAAAACTTACTTAGGACTTAATTAAGACTTAACTGAAAGTTGACTAGAACTTAACTAAGATTTAATTAAAAGTTATGGATGAACATTATGGATGAATTCCATATATTGGAAAATGGTGTTTAATGTTCGCATTCGTCACACTAACATGGTGGCCAAAATTGTCATAGATGTCAATGTTGTGGAATTCATTCATATGAATGTTCATCCATGACTTGTTGTGAATTTGTCCTTAATTTTTAGTTTAATTTTAGTTCATTTTTAATTAACTTTTGGTCTACTCCCAGTTCATTTTTTGTTAAGTCATAACTCACTTCCAATTAAATTCTAATTCACTTATAACTAACTCTCAGTTCATTTTTTATAAATTTTTTATTCACTCTCAGTTCACTTTTAATTAACTTTTAATTTGCTTCCAATGAATTCATAGTTAACCTTCAATTCACCCTTAGTTGAATTTTAGTTCATTTTTAATTGTCTTAGTTCATTTTTGATTGACTAAATAAAGATAATTATTATTTTTAGTTTATTCAACACCAATTTTGGGTGTGTTTTCTTATCATAATCTTGTTTTGTTCTTTTGTTTATTCTTTGTAATAAAATATTGTTGGATTATTATTTCACACATGTCATGTTCTTATTCTTGTTTGTTTTGTTTCACAATTTAAATTTGGAAATAAGTTTGCCCTTGTTTTCATTTTGGTTTAAAAAATCCTATAAATTTGGTCATTTTCATGCTTGTGACAAAATCCATGGAAAATTATGTCCTACAAATTTTTTTAAGTTGCAATACAATAGTTACATTCTTTGATTTGTGGATATATAGGTATAGGAAAAATGCCATTTCTTGTGGTTGCATTCTGAATTTAAAACCCTATTGTTACAAAACCTCTTAAACTCATGAATCAAATTAAAGAGGACCCCATCTTTGGAATGATGACTTCAAATGAGGATATTTTGAAGGGTGTATTGAAGAATGAGCTAACATTGTTTCGCCATTTTGAGGTGAACCTTGATGATTGTAAATTACTTTTAACATGGTTGAATAATGACAAATCTAAGTTTCCATATTTAATTTTTTTTTGCATGCCAAATCCTTGGCATTCATAGTTTGCAAACTAAAATAGAACACATATTTAATACCATATTGTTTAGAGTTGAAAATCTTGAAAAATTGGCTAAATGATGCCACATTTGATCGTGCATGAAAAAGGAGACCTTTGATGACTTTTTAGCCCAAGCCATTGATGATAATGTGTATGGGTTAATTAAAGTGGGGTGTTTTGATAATGAGATGTCACTAGAGGAAAATTGGAAAAAAAACTACCATTTGCAACTATATTTTAATTGTAAAAGACATTTGATATTAAAAATTACGTAATTGCATTAAATAAGTTGCATAAAACACTAGTTGCAAATGTGGATAAAATCAATGGTCAAAAAAAATTCACCATTCATATATTATTGTATGTCATCTATATATTACCATAAAAATGAGCAACTTATATAATGACACATGGAAAATGAAAATAATTGGAAAATATATATTTAAAAGTGGATAGTGGATCACCATTGTTTATTTTAAATGATTTTAGATTGTGACACATGGCATAATACCAATATGCTACAAGGTGAAAGCATGGTAAAATATATTAATTGGTGATCCCTATTAACAAGTAAAACTAGGTTTGGAATCTTTTACATTTTAATCATGCCATAAATTTTGCGGTGTATTTATTATATTAAATAAATGTGTGCAAGCATGTAGATAGGAGCCAACAAAATTACTTTACAAAAGGAATGCGAGTCATTTTTAGTCATTTTTCACTTCTTCATATGAAAGAATTTTTGAATGAAATCTTTTGCAACTTATTGTTAAAAATACATATAGTTGCCCCAATAGATCACATTTTTTCTGTTAATCATCATTGAATAAATATGACTTTTTCAAAGTGTGTAATTTTTTCCAAAATTTGCATTTCATCTTGAAAATTTATCATAATTTTGAATTATATCAAAATATGTTGATTACTTTAAGTTTTTGTTTTTTATATCATAAAATACAACTTTGTTTTGTATGTCATGCACATTACACCCCATTTACATGTGATAAAGGACTATTGAAAAAAAAATAATTTGAAAATTAATTGAGTTTTTAATTTTTAAAAATTCCATATCTTTTTAATTGTGGGTGTTTTTTGAACTTGGGTAGTAGGTTGCCATGATCTAAATTTTTTTATCGTCAAAATTATGTTATTACAATAGTCCTTTACTTAATCCTTTGTAAAATTAACCACATTTGATGCAACATTTATTCAAGTTCAGACGTCCTTTTAAAATACCAAAACCCAAAATTTAATTTAATGAATTTTAATTTGAATTCCTCAACTTTCATATTAATCATTTAACAAAACTTGGAATGATTAACATAACTTTTAAATGTCAAAAAAAAAAAACATACGTAAAAAAGTTCATAGTTTTCACCATTATTCAACATGGTTTTTGGCTCCTATCTCTATATTTGTAGCCAAACCATGTATGATCATTTTTAATATATATTATTACTATAATTAATTAATTAATTGAAATTTTATTACTTTGGCTGATATTGCACATTTTCCAAATCAAACAATTCAAATGATGTGTTACTAATGTTCAAGCCATTATGCACATTGATATACATTTTTTGGAATTTGAATTTTTGGATTAATGTGAAGCCTTTCAAAAGCATAAATTCAAATTTGGCTTCCAAAATGTTTTTTGATATGATACTAAAGTGCATTACATGTGCTTGATTCACTAAATCATGCCCCAAACCCTTTCAAAATGAAACATATGAGTGAAAATTTCCAAATTAATTTTTTGACCTATTTTTAATCTACTTTCTCACAATAGGACAAACTGGCAAATTTTGCAAAGTAGATTGAAAATATGTTCTTAAAAAGGTTGATATAACTTTTGAAACTTTCAAAAACTTCAACATATCACATTTGGTGCCCTCACATAGTTCAAAAGGACAATCTTTTTAAAACATCACTTACTTTTTAATCTACTTGTCACAAATTTGTGTTTTTTTTATCCATGAGGTTTTTTTTTTTCGTATACTTTAGCATTCTTTCACCCCACATGGAATTTTTGGACTTTGGTCAAGATGAATTAAAATCAATATTTAACTAAGTAGGTGGGATTATGTAAATAAATAAATATTATATATAAAAAAGGTTAAACCTTTGGGGTTTAAGTTCTTAAAGGGTTAAGCTTTTTTTATTGGCTCATCCCAATTGACATGTGTATTTTTATGTGCAAGTGTGGGATGAAAACTCTTCCTTATATAGTTCTCAAGACAAAAGTGGAAGACAAAACATATAGGATAAAAATTGAAATTGCAACTAAAAAATTTATCTTGTATATTTTGTTCTCCTTTTTAATTTTGTAAATTATATACTGAATTAATAAGTAATTACCTAACTATTTAATTAGCTAACTAATTACTAATTAATACTTATATAATAATTAATTATAAATTCATTTAGTTATAAATTATAAATTCATAATTCATAAATTAAAAAAATTATTGAAATAATAACTAATTAACCAAACTATTGATTATAAGTTTTCATTAATATTTTTAAATTTAAAAATAAATAAGTAGAATTTTAATTAATTGATCAACTTATTAATTATAAAATCGAGATAAATAATCAAATAAATAAATAAATAAATCAGGAAAATAAATATTATATAAATATGAACTAATTAATTAACTTATTAATCATAGGATTTCATTAGCGGTTTAAAAAATAATCAAATACATAAATAAACTATTAAATAATTATTAATTGAGTTATAAATAATTTATTAAAATTTTAATTTTTAAAATAATATTTGTATGAAAATATTTATAAAATGCAAGATGAAGAAGTCATGAGTTGAAAAAATGTAGTGTAGTTGCAAGAATGGTCAAGAGTGCAAAATAATTGTAAATGAGAATTAATTGCACATAATTGCAAATGCATTGGTTGCATTTTGGGGGGTTTTTCTAGTATGTTGGATCAAAGAAAGTTGTAGAAATTTTGATGATTGCAAATCTTGTATTTGAAGATGATTGTGGGTTTCTATTTCCATGAACTTGGATGTCTTGCCATTAATGCAATATTTTATATTTGTTTTATGTTTTATTGAATTTTGGTGATTTTAGGTTGATGGTTTGAATTTGTAGTGTGTGGATGTATTGTTTTCGGTTTTTGCAAGGGTCTCCTTTGCTTCTAGTCTATCTTTTAGGGTTTGAAGCATTAAATAGAAGGTAAGACATGTAGTTGGCATTGGTCATATATGTTTGAATATTTCCAAGCCCTACTTGCAATTTGCAAAGTGCCAAGGACTTATGCATAAGAATGTCAATGTGTTTTCAATATGTCAATGCAACAATATTAGAGAAAAAACAACTTCAAATGAAATGATAAATGTTGTTGCATTCAGTTTGTCATTTCCCTTTGCTTCTTTTTCTTAGACTTTTATTTGTGATTTGTAGGAGTTACCTAATGCACATGGAGGACATGATTGATGACAAAAACCAAAAGACAACAAATTCAAGGTATCTATTTTTTTGTTC
>Ga0116228_10004070_pt1 | contig 12908 bp, 8 predicted proteins | sample S1TSphfallax_2_FD_89694 | JGI IMG/M metagenome (GOLD analysis project Ga0116228, IMG submission 89694) | Host-associated microbial communities from peat moss isolated from Minnesota, USA - S1T2_Fc - Sphagnum fallax MG | ecosystem: Host-associated > Plants > Peat moss > Unclassified | place: USA... | reverse complement strand
GGATAATGACTATTCACAAATGTAATATTTGGAAATCAAAGCTCCTAATTCTCACCTCCTATGATCTATCACTTTGACTTTAATGTTTCCACATTTGAAATGTTGCACCTCTTGTTGCCATTTGGTGTTGGATGAAAACAAATGTCATCTAATTCAATCATCACTAAAAAAATATTTACAAGATATTTCATTTGTTGTTCAATCTATTAAATATGTACAATATGTACTACTTTGCCATTGTTATTCTTTTCTTCATCATTAATTGTAGCATCACCTTGTCCTTCCCAATATATAGGTGTAGGACCTTATGCACTTTGTGCTTCATCATCTAATAAACCAGTATGGTTTTAACTTATTCACATTAACAAGTTCAAGGTTAGGATCAAACTTTGTCCATTGTGATTAAAAGAAATATTATTAAGTGAACAAAATTGTACTTTATACAAGCTAAACCACTTTTTGGTGAATTTTCCAAGATCTATTCTCACTAAAAGAATCCCCCAAAATGCAACCAATGGATTTGCAACTACGTGCAACTAATTGTCATTTGCAACTAGCTTTTATTGGTTTTACAACTATTTTGTACCCTTGACCATTCTAACAACTATGCTACAATTACATTTGCAACTAATGATTTATTCATCCTACACTCTAAAATTATTTTCATCCATGATCAAGTCCATATGTCCCATTAATTGCACATGGAAACAAATTTAGTTGCACCTCTAGGGTGTCAAGATAGCCCCTAGTGGTATACATAGGTGTATTATAAAACTTTTGAAGGTATGTGTACTTTTGTTAAGATATATTAAAGGTATAATGGGGGTATGTTTCCATTGGTGTATTTATAAAGTTGTACTTAGGAAAAATAACTACCTACCTACCTAGCTTAACCTACCAACCTATTTACTTATATGTTTACCTACCTACCTACCCTAGGTTATTTACCTACCTAACATAAATTACTACCCACTTATTGATTAATTGATAACTAATAGTTCTTTTAAAATATTTATAGCTAATATTTCATAGTTATTCAGTATATTAGTTATTTATTTGATTATTTCACTTACATTTATCATTTATAATTACAATAAAATTTATTATTTAATATATTATAATTAATAAGCTAATTAGTTATTATTTAAATCGTTTATTTTTCTATTTATAAATTATGAAATAATAATGTATAACCAAATGAATTAGTTAATTGATTATTATATAATTATTAATTAACAATTAGTTAGCTAATTAAATATTTAGTTAGTTACTTATCTATTTAGTTATATAAATTACAAAATTAAAAAAGAGGATAGAAGATATGAGATAATATTTTTAGTTGCAAGGGCCTATAACTAAATTGCCATTTCAATTTTTATCCCATATGTTTTGTCTTCCATTTCCATCTTGAAGTAGGTAAATGTTTGTTTGGTTTTCTTTATTTTCATTCACTCACTTAGTAATAACATTGACAATGAACTTGTTAGTTGATTCTATCTACCCATTTCCCTATGGATAATAGGTGGTAGAATTAACATGCTTCAATAGAAAATGATCAGTCATATGCTTAATAACAATATTAATAAAATGAACTCCATGGTTTATTACTAAAGTCATTGCGCAATTAAATCTAGTCAAAATGAGGTCATACAAAATCTTAGTTGTCACAATTTTAATATTTTCTAGAGTGTTTTTGCATCAACCCATTTTGTAGCATAATTTGTGGTGTAAAATGTATTTGTTGCCTATAAATTTCCCTATTGGTTTGATTGGTTTGATAAAATCAAACCCTTATTTCATGATGGTTCATCTAAGAGAGTAGTGACTAGTTTTGTGAAATTATATGTTGTTAGTCCACTAACTCTTTGGCATGCATCACATGATTTGCAGTATTTTATGGCATCAATGAATAATGTGGGCCACTAGTTATTAGCGTTTAATTTTTTTGGTAATAATGTCTACTGTAAAATATCCACCCATAAATCCTTCATCAAGTTCTCGCATTATCTTTTGTGCTTCATATGTGGTTACACAACGTCGAAATTTGTTGTCTTGACCCATTTGATACAAAATTCCATCATGTATCATCAAAAATTTCTACTCTTTTTGTTAGCCTCTATTTCTCAATAGTGATTAGGATTCCAAGCATTTGTTGTGTTGCAAATAATCCTTCACCTCCTCCAGCTAGACCAATTGTAACTGAAACAAAATTACATTTGTAGTTTAATCAAGTACACATGTTGGCACCACTTCAACTGCATAATTCAAATATAGCCTTATGATGGTCATGTAAATCAAACTCCTTACTATGCATCTATACATAGTAGTACCCTACACAAGTTCACTTTCATTTGCACTCAACTTCACATTTTGCTCCAAGGGAATTGAAATAAGTATGCAACTCATCATCCCATATTTAGACAACTTTTTCAAGGCATATTGGCTTTGAAGTAACCACATTCTTTTGGGGACTTGGGTGATTTTGCATCTTGGATATGCATAATTATGGAATCACACACACCCATGGAAAACCAATACAAAAATATTATAGCTTTTTCACGCCAAGTTTTGTTGGCTTGAGTATGTTGCAATGTGAGGTTTTTAGGAGAATAGGTTCTAAAAAAGAAGATATCACTCCCAAAAGAAATTGGCCTTTAAACTAAGATCAAAATTTTAAATCTTCATATATTTATCAATACTCATCCAACTGATTTAAAACTTCTTTCACACATGTATTCCTTTGTGATCTATAATCCCCTAAAATTGCAAATCCAAAAAGATTCCAATAAGACAATATGGTTAAAAAACCAAATTTGGGCCATAATTTTAAAACTTCATAATTTTCACAAATCACGTCCTTTTTCTTTGAATTTTTTGAATAGAAGTGCCTTCTATCATTCTATAGTATTTTCAAGTTTCACTCTAAGATATTTTGATAGAAAGTTTAAATTTAAACTAAAAAATTTGACCTTCACAACTTTTGATGTTTGTAGATTTTTTTTTCCTTTTTTCTATTTTTTTTTTAACACATTCTTTTCTTTCAACTCTTCTCTCTTTGCATTTGACAAACTCTTATGGAATAATTATATAATTTCAAGCTCTAGATCTATTTCAACCTTCTCACCAAATAACCTACTTTTTAATACCATGTTAACAAATAGCAAATCTTAAATGTAAACATAAGTAACTTTATTGCACATGTTAACAAATAAGAGATCAAGTCTATAGTGGGTGCAAACAAAATAACATACACCACACTTGCTTGCTTTTAGGACTACTTTTGGGGGAAATAATCTTTTTTTTAAATTAATTTAATCTTCAAAAGATTCCTTCAGTTATTTTTTAAAAAATCTTTATATTATTATGTTAAGGTTTATGCAAAAGATCTCAAAATATAATGTAATTTTCAAGAATTTTGAAGTTTATATATAAGTCTTTTTAGTGTTGAAAACACTCATTACAGTGCTTAATGAATGTTTTTTGAGAGTTTTCTGTTTGTTAGATATTTTTCAAACTAATTCACATGTTCGAATGATATATTATTCAAACTTTACTATATATAAAAAAATAATACTTTCAACACCAAATTAAATGATCACTTCTAAACATGAAAAATTAAGCGCACTTTACATTTGTTATAGTTCTTGCTAATGTGATTGCATCCTATTATAAACATGTTTATTGCAAAGGGAACTATAGAAATGAAAACAAAATGCTCACAAACAAGGAACATAAAATTAAAAAATCATTAGGGTTCTTATCACACCAAAGAACACAAACTTGCAATGTAGAAAAAGAAAACCAAAACATCAACACCAAATAAGTTAACCCAAATGCCAAACCAAACAAAAACTAATTAAATTAAGTAAAAAATGTAGTAACCATGAAAGCAACCTAGTTATTTTCTCCTACTCCGATAACTAATGACGACTTAGCTAATTGAACTTGAATTTATCAACGAGGTAGTCCTTGAAAGCTTTGCTAACAACCATCTAATATGTTGGTGGTGGTTCAGGTACTAGTAGTGTGTCCTCCTCCTTGTCAATCACACCATGTAATAGATCATAGCACAACAAGATTTATAAGTGGCATGTCGCAACCCCACTTTGGGCTAAGTGTGAGGATGAGACTCACATTCCCAAAAGTGGGGACTTGGAATCCTCCGGGACTCCCGAAAACTCAGAGCTCGATTGTAGGGGTCAAAACACCTTGCATTGGGGTGTTCTTTATATCAATGGAAAGGTCTTGAAGTGTAGATGTCCAAAATGACCTCGCATAAGCCATTTGAACATATGCAGCCCAAGTTATGGGCAAAAGAAAGGCTGGGAGTCAAATTGGCAGTTTGACTCCCGACCACTAAAAGTCGGGAATCGACCTTTTCCCGACGTCTGTAGAAAGAGTGCGACATGGAATTGGAAAGCTCTCGAGGAGAGCTACAACTTTGGTTTAGAACTCACTCCAATCGGAGGTTGGAGCCAAGAGATATGAGTTCCCAAAGTCCCGGGAGTCCAACCCGGGACAGTTTCGGGACTCCTCTTTGGGAGTCCCGGGAAAAAGTGCCATTCGGATGTGGCTCCCGCAGAGCAACGCAGAGAATACTATATGGGGGAAGGTGGTGGCTTCCCCCGAGTCCGGGCCGTGGTGAGTCAAGTGAGTCCAATGTCGCCCGTGGTTTGTCCCAACACCAAAAGGGTGCAGAATGAGTTCTAACCAACTTGTGTTGGTTTTGGATGCAGGACCGTGTAACAACATAATTGTCCTTCTTCCTAGTCTAATCCTAGGACTTCTAACACGCCCCTCTTACCCCCTTTAGTGCTGGAAGTTGGAAGCAGCCCTCAAGTTCCAACTTTCCACAACTCATCATACTTAAACCCTCTAGTGGGTCTAATAAGGAACTTGGGAGTGCGTCATGGCATGTGTTATTATCAAGTCTATGTGTTACTACAATGTGCATATAATAACATTTACCTTCAATTGAAATCAAATAAATGCCCCAATTGTGAAAAACTTTGGCATCTTTAAGTTAAAACCTACTTAGTAACATAAAGTAGGTAGAATCAATAGGTTATTCTATAGTATAGTAAAGGTAAATGTACAAGGAATGCCATGGATCAAAATCCACATATTTTTTATCAAGCCAACTAGTTTGGTGATGATATGATTGCCATGTGTAAATTGTAAGGGGCGGGTTTAAATAAAATAAATTAAATTTTATTTATGAAATCCTTAATGATGATGTTTACATTAGAGCTTCCATCTAATAAAACATCCTCCATCGTGTTCTGCCTACTTATATTTATATTACCATTATGTGGGGATCCATGGTTACATCATCCATGTTGATAGCTGAAAATGGGAATTTCTTTTTCCCACTTGATGCAAATCTACTTTCCTAAATTTTGAACAAGTACAAACTATTTAATGATAATAAGTGCTCCAACTCATAATGAAAATACAAGATTGTATTCATAAATCAAATTTCTATCTTTCATACTTACTTTTTTGAATTTAAAATACTAATTATGAGATTATGGTTTAAATGCATTCCCTTAAATTTTAGAAAAGGTGGTTTGGACCCTATCAAATCCAATATTGTTTACTAAACAACATAATGTTACTAGCCACAATTGACAAGTTTGATCCTAATCTGGTGCTAGTCAACATTAACAAGATTAAACCCTACTGGTTTATTGAAAATAGTACTTTGAAACCCAATATAGTTAACCCAAATGACCTGTTAATCAAAAAACCGGTTGAAGAAGAAACCAATGACCTATTGATTAAAAAATCAATTGAAAACAAACTTGGTAATCTATTATTTGTTATGTCCCCAAAATAGCACACATTTTACCATAGACCTCTTTTCCATTGACTACATTGTTGTAAAGTGATCCCACAATGCCATGTGATATGACCACATCAAGATGGTTAAGCTTACAAGACAATCGGGAGAATAAAGTTGAAAATAAGTTAGTCTATTGCTGTGTCAGTAGGTCTGATAGACTCTAATAAATGTTTGAATTTTATCTTATTGAACAAGTGCCAACTTGCCTAGTTATGTGAACCAAGGAGTAAAGCTATTAAACTATCTTGCTAATGTTGAGGTTGCACTAATTCAGGACAATATTGAGCAAAAAATAGATGACATAAGTGTCTATTCAATAGGGGTTTGTACCCTAAAATGCGCATTGTTTTCCAAGTGTCGTGTTTTTCTTCACCATTGTTACAATATAAAAAATTGTCATGACCCTTGATGTGTTTGTTCATTTTACTTTTTCTCAACTTTCTTATGCTTCTTGTGAAATGAAGCAATGAATGAAGAAGTTTTTGAAAGGTTGAAGGGACTAGCTAAAGAGAGAAAAAGAGAGTTGTGTAAAGAGAGATAGAAAAACATGTTCAAGCTACAAGAGTTATCTACATTGAACCATTCACTTCACAACCATCACTAAATAAAGAAAAAAAAGGGTGCAAATGGGATAACATGAGTCACACTTGCTTGTTTTTTAATTGTTTTTGTGCTACCTTTGGGAAATATTTTATAATATTCTTGGAATATTTTTAAAAAAGTCTTCAAATAAATCTTTAAAAATCATGATAATTTTTTTTATAGTGCCTTGATAAGCCTTGCATTTAAAAATTGTCAAAATATGTCATTTAGAAAAAAATCAATTATTAAACATGTCCTTTTATTATTTAAAAACACTAGTTATAATGTTTTATTAGTGTTTTTCATTTTTTTATTCATTTGATTAATTTCAAATTTATTCACAAGTTCCCATGATATATTATGAATGTTATCATATAAATAAACCCTACAGTTTCATCACAAAATTAAATTACATTTTCAATAACATGGAACATGAAGCACTAGTTACACTTGTTGTGGTATGTATTATTGTGACTACATCTAGAAGAACTTGAATATTTTGGATGAAGATAAAATCTTTAAAAAGAAGTGGAAATAGCTTTATGCCACTTGGAAGAACTAGAAGTAACTTTATGCCATTTTTAACAACTTACACAACCAACTTCTACCATTGCATCAACATTTCCAACTTTGAAGAAGAGCAAATACTAGCTATTTTTCAAACCATTGTAGAAGTACAACCTTCATTGACCTTTGTGATTCACCTAGCAATAGGTGGCTTGTTTGAAGAATATGTTCACCATTGACTTATTTTGCACACAACCTAGCCATAAACAAAACCTATACCTAGATATATGGTGAGCTGACATAAAGGAAATGATGTAGTTAAAAAGATGGGCTCACCATGTGACTAGCCTAATACATGCCAATTAGTTGAACCTAAGGAGGTGTAGGAAATGTTGGTGTGGATATGGGTTCCAAAGACCAAAAGTGTGTTGATAGAGCTAGTTTGGGAAGCCTATTTGATATTTATTAGATTATGTTGAAAATCTTTTGAAGTGTACCACATAAGATGAAAAGGGCCTAGTCCTTATTGCAATCCTTTTTTACCCTATATTTTGATCCCCATAAACAATAATGAGTCAAAATTTGTCAAGATTTTCAAAAGGACTATATTTTAAATTATTACAACTTTTGATTCCATCATAAGCATCCATAAATGTGTCTTTACATGGTAAAAAATGACTAGGTTAAAAAGATAGAAAGGGTGACATTGTGATAAGATTTTGGTACACCTTAAAAAAGTTGAACCCCATTTTCTTCTTCTCTTCTTATTTATGCACAAACTAATTCAAAATTTAAACAAATTGAATGCACCATTTAGATTATCACTAGTTAGTATATACACTAACAATCCAAATTTTCAAAAATATGTCTCTTTTAATTACTCATTCATGGAACTACCAATTTTGTTAACCACATGTTATACAAACTTAGGTTAGGATGACTAGTTGTGCTAAAGACTAGGGTAACAACAAGTATAGATTACAGTTGTGATAGTGTTGTATTCGGTGGTGTAAGTACCAGTTGAGCCTAGAGATATGTTTGAAGGTTAGGTGTAAGGTGTAGTAACAACTTTGGGTTAAGGAATAGGGGTTGTTAAACAACTATTGGCCAATTGTTTGAATGGGATATTCATGACTAATAGTAATGACTGTGTCTATAAGGTCTAAGTTGGATGCCTACCTAGGTAGGCCAACCCATTCAATATTCCACTATCGTGGAGGTGGAACTACTAGATCCATTTCCTCTTGTTGTAATTGCCAAATGGTGTCCATCATGGATTCTTGTAAAGTTTCAATTTTTTTCCCAAAGTTTCAAGGTTTTTGCCTTGACTAGATCACATTGTGGAGTAGGTAACCCTTGATCTATTACCTCACTATGGGTGGTTACATCTAATTCCATGTTAACCATTGCATCACTTTTTTTTAGTTTGAGATGGTTGCAAGGTGGGGGGGGGTGTTGGATTTGCTACAATCTCCTTGGCCAACATGGCCTAAAATTTTGTTTGGTAGGGGCACTTATGGGCAAGATGCTCTGGAGATTTATAAGTAAATCATAAGCCTTGTTGTTGGCTAGTATTCATGTTAGGATTGCTTCTATTTTTTTCCATTGAATCAATCTAGACATTTGAACTCTTACTTCATTGATGCCTATTGTGGTTTTGATACCCTCCTACAATTTGTTGTTGGGATTATTAGGGTTGAAATGGCAACGCTCTTTAATGTGACCTAGTTTTCTTTGTAGAAATTATAAACTTCCTTTCCTTTCTTTGTTTTGGCCTTTTTTTAGTGGTAGTACGAGCCTCCATGATGGCATGATAGCCTTCCATCTTGTCCATTTCCTCACAAGTGACAATAGTGGTAAGTTTTAATGTTTCAACATTATATTAAATTCAGATTCTATTCTTTTTAAAACATTTTAATTTTTCAGTCACATAATTTATACTTAAACCAATACATAATCTAGGATAATGCAATGTACAACACTATCTCACAACACATGAGTCTACAAAGTTCTAAATCTATATAAATTTTGTAACATTTTTCGATGGAAAGATAAACAATAGATTACAAGGAAAAAACATGAAGAAACCAAAGGAAAAACATATTCAAACAACTCATTGTTATCTAAACTTCTAAAAACTACTATGATTTAAACATTATGTCCCAAAAACAACTAAGGTGTAGACATGGTAAAGTAGACAAACAAAGTAGAAGTTGAAGTTGTAGTCTTCATTTTTCTCCTTAAATGGATGAAATAGTAGGCAATAATAGTACAATATGGTTCATCTATTTTGAGGAGGCTGTAATAGGCATGTGTAGCCTGTGATTTGCGAAAAAAAATGTTAAAAAATCAAATTAATCATTTTACTTTCATGTTACTTTATAAATTATCTGTCATGATTTATTTGAAAACAAGTAGGTGCAAGTATTATAAAACTTGAAATTTGAAAATTACACATATGATGCCCTACATATAGATATGGTGCACACTTTTATGACATGAAAATTGTAGATGGAAGTTTTTTTAAAAGAATAAAGTATGTTTGAAATGCATAATAGTGACATCCACTAAAAAATATTTTTGGAATATTATTTTAATTCCAAATAAGAAAAATGAGCATGTTTTAGTGCCGTGACTACACAACCAAGGGACCTATATTTTTTTTTTGTGGAAAATTTAACTTTTATTTTCTTGTAAACATTGAAATTTGTAAATAGAATACCTTATTCTAGTAAAATAACAAGTAAATAAGTGGTAATTTTTTTATCTATACTATTGATCTTAAAAAAAGGATAGGGTTTAAGGTTTAATGAAGTTGAGACCCTTTTGATTGATCCAAACAATGCCTGACATTTAATTTGTCAAAGATTTTGGAGATAAGCCAATTTTTGACAGCTTTAAGGTTACCAAATGTTCTTTCCGCCTCTGTATCTACCTCAATTGTTTGCTTTTTGTGCAACCAACAACCCGACCTCATGAAGCCTTGGACCTTAGACAATCCACCTTTGACGTCTCCTTTCCACGAAACCTTGACCTTTATGGCATTATGAAACCTTTGTCCCCTTTCCTCCAAGGCCATATCCAACTATCATTTTCACTTGTTTTTAGTTGAGGTGTTAAAAATGGTGAAAACTATAACACAAAAGCATCTTGGTCATGCTACATCCACTGGTGTCCATGAGGCATAAAACACAATCAAATAGCAAAGTCGAAGTTCTTCCTCACAACATCAACATGCCTTCTTCAACTATGGCTTTGCAAGTAAGTAACTTATGCATTGTTAGGCACTAATTTGCATTATCTTGGGCACACATTCATAGCATTTTAAAAATATGTTTGAAATCTTCTAGATTCTTCTCTTTCTACAACCTAAACCTAACTTTCATATCATCTTATGAAGGATTTACCCTGCATCTCTATTTTGTGAAAATAAAGAAACTAATAGTAGAACCTCTAAAAATGCACAAGGGCTTTAGTTTTTGTTGATGAAGATGTGTATGCACTAACTTACTTAATGGAGAGAATGAAAGATTACTCAAAACCACTCCATTATATACTAACTCCTAACCCTAAAGTAGTTGCCACTTAACCCTAACCTAGCCGTTGCCAAACCCTAACCCTAGCCACCGCTAAGCCCTAAGTAGCTTCCACTTCCAAACCCTAGCCACCGCTATTCAACCTAACCTAACTACTATAAGGATGTGAATATTATTCATCCTTTTGATGAATGTTTAACACATTCATCAACATTGGGAATTAGAAACGAATAGTATTTCTAACACACCATGCATTTGCCATGTCAAAACTCCTTGGTTGTTTCCCTTGTTCAAACTCTAAGAAAAAGATTTTATGGCAAAGTATTCCAATGAAAGAATGTTTATGATCAAGTTCCTTGGAGATTTGAAATTTTTTGGTACTTTCCACTTGAGTCCAACTAGGGAACTTGTTGGATACAATGAGAAAATCCAACCTCAAGAAGTTGTTGTAGAGGTTGTTAGAGAAGTTGTTGAAGATTCTTCTTGTGCTTGAACTTTTTGGGGTTTTGCTTTCATCAAAATATTTTGTATTTTGTATGTAGTTCAATGTTTCTGTATGTAGATAGGTCTCTACTACATATTGTAAGGCCACACCTTTAAAGTTTCAATATGACCATTTTTTTTCTTCTTATTGTTGAATTTTTAGTTCATCTATGATTTTTACCAAAAAATGACAAAAACATCCACATTTTCAATACCTATCACCATACTAACATGTCAACATCAACATACCACATATCACATGTATCACATACCCACATATGAACACATCACATACCACATTTTGCATACCACATACCACATTTTGCATACCCCATACCACATATCGCATACCAACATATCAACATACCCACATACCAACATACCACCATATATTTCACTCCATAGTATGTTTATTGTTTAAGGATTTTTTTTTGGCCCCAATTTTTGTGTTTGCCAATATTCCATTATCTTGTCTAAAAACTATACCATTTCTAGAATTCAAAAGTATTTTGTGAAATTGAAATCTCCAAATTAATCGCATTTTGGTGAATGGTGCATTTGGTAATGTATCAACTAGTTAGTAGAAGGCCATTGTCGTTTTTCTCTTTATTTTTTCTATTTTGTTCTCAGGGATTACTTAGCTAACATTTTGGACTAGGTTTTTCTTTTCTTTTTTCCTTTCCCCCCCTCATCATCTTCCCTTTTCTTTTTCTTGGTTTTTGTTCCACAAATTAGTTAATTAACATTTAAGTAGCTTTCTAGCCATTGATTTTTAATTTTATTTTGGGTTTTTCATTGTATTTTTTTTCTTAAATATTTTATTGACCTCATAATGAACATTGATCTTATGCTTCATGGTCACCATCTTTGACGAATTCAAAAATATATGTTTGTACATGGTGATTGTTTGTTTGATTCTTTAACATTTTTACTTCATTATTCCTAAACTTCACTTCAACTTTGAACTCAGTGCATGACCCATTTGCGCAATCCCTTCAACAACCCATTAACCCCCAAATTCAAGAATTGATTGATATTCATTGAACAATGCTTCTTTATTGTATGAAGATCATGGTATAAATGATTTACAAATGTATATTCAAAATATGAGCATAAGTGCCAATTTTAGAGGTTTATGGGGTGATAATTGTGCCATATTTGTTTGGCAAATTATTTACATAGGCCCATCCATGTTTGGTCAGAAAACATTGTGTGATATGCTTTCAAGCAATTAATGATTTCATAAACAATAGCACATTATGATTACTTTATCATGATGACATGGTAAATGCTAGAAATTGGCATTATAAACCAATCACTTTTTACAATGCCTCATGGGAAGTAGACCAAAACATGTTACCACAAACAAAGCATACCAACCAACCAACAACAATGTCCATTAAACAACAAGGTAAAAAACGATCTCTATTTTTGTATGGAATTGATGATAATATGTGTTAGAAATACTATTCGTTTCTAATTCCCAATGTTGATGAATGTGTTAAACATTCATCAAAAGGATGAATATTATTCACATCCTTATAGTAGTTAGGTTAGGTTGAATAATGGTGGCTAGGGTTTGGAAGTGGAGGCTACTTAAGGCTTAACGGCAGCTAGGGTTAGGGTTTGGCGGCGGTGGCTAGGGTTAGGGTTTGGTGGCGGCTAGGGTTAGGGCTTGGTGGTGGCTAGGGTTAGGGTTTGGTGGCAGCTAGGGTTAGGCGGCGGCTAGGTTAGGGTTAAGTGGCAGCTACTTTAGGGTTAGGAGTTAGTATATAATGGAGTGGTTTTGAGTAGTCTTTCGTTCTCTCCTTTCATGGTTTTTGAGTGCATAGAAAACCTTCAAGCTTTGTTAGTTGTTGCAAGCCATAGTTTTGTGATTGTAGCATTTGAAGCATACAACCTTTGTAATCTTCTTGTTAGTTAATACAATTGTTCCATTTCATGAACCTTGAAGC
>Ga0116228_10004069_pt1 | contig 12909 bp, 15 predicted proteins | sample S1TSphfallax_2_FD_89694 | JGI IMG/M metagenome (GOLD analysis project Ga0116228, IMG submission 89694) | Host-associated microbial communities from peat moss isolated from Minnesota, USA - S1T2_Fc - Sphagnum fallax MG | ecosystem: Host-associated > Plants > Peat moss > Unclassified | place... | reverse complement strand
TAAAAATGGAAGTTTAGGGTTTAGGGTTTTAGCTTTAATGGTAAAAAATGTAACATGAATAAATTGTTTGGGAAGAAGGTTTGGAGGGTTTAGGGTTTAAGGTTAGTTTGAGAGTTAGTTTCTTTTTTTTCTAAACCCTAAACCCCTATAGGATAGTCTTGATCTAGGCGGTCCTTGCACATGCAACATCTATCAAGGTCATGGAAACAAGAGAACCTTGGAATGTAGGCTAGTCCCGGAATCCTTAAGTCGCATGAAAGTGCTTTCTAAAAGGTGTGCCATGAGGAATGGTTGTGCCACTGGTGCTGTGTGCTCATCTTCCTTTGATTGATTCTCTGGATTCTATGAATCTTTTTTACCTGACTGACTCCCTACAGGAAGATGTGTCAACATGTCTTCACAACATGCCTCCACATATTGATGTTCCATTTGAATTCAATCAAGGCACGTCAAAATCTGCAGATGAACGTCGTAATCGCCTATAGAAAAAACAGCGTGTTCAGCAATGTGAACAACGTTCTCTTCGCAATGATGCATTACAATTGTTTGGAGACGAAGATGTGTCAGCCCCAGGACGATGGGATTGTGGAGAAATGGACATAATATGTGGATTCTACAGTGCGAAAATGTGGATCAAAGAACGATTGGCAAAGTCGACGAACAACAACCCACAATTTTCTCTGTGTTGTGAGAATGGCAAAGTTCTGTTGCCGACTCTTCCTACAACACCTCAAGAGCTGGAAGTTCTTTTAACCAACAAAGAGAGCAGTGCCGCAAATTTCAAGATTAGATTCGCATGTACAATTCGGCGTTGGCATTCACTTCGTTCGGTGCCAAAGTTGATGAGTCGGTAACAAGAGGCCCTAGACCGTACTCCTTTCGCATTCAAGTTGAACTTTATCACAAAATCGGATCCCTATGTCCTGCTGAAGGACAACGGCCACAGTTTGCACAACTGTACATTCATGATACGAAACGGGAACATCAAAACCGCCATGCCATTATGCCTTCGCTTGATCCAATGACATTGGATCGGTTGTTGACCATGATGTACAATATCAATCCCTATGTTGAAGTGTTCAAAATGGCAAGGGATATGATGGCAACAGAAGGTGCTTCCATGGATTTGAAATTGCGTCTCATTGCCTTTCGAACAAAGGATGCTCGCCGATACAATGTGCTGATGGCCAATGAAGTTGCTGCATTGATGGTAGGAGATGGTTCTGAGGCTATAGATAGACGTGACATCGTCCTTGCTTAGCAAGCTGGCCCGTTTCAGCGCATTTCCGAACTACATGTGGGATACATGGCTTTACATTATCCGTTGCTATTTCTTTACAGTGAGGATGGATGGCATCTGAATATTCCGCTCAATGGTGTTGTTGCTGATGTAGATTTGGATGAAGATCATGCGAGAGAATTTGAGCTTCAAAGAAAACATTGCAATGTGACAATGGCGGAATTTTATGGTTATCGACTTCAACATCGAGACATTGATGGCATTGCGTTGCTTCGAGGTGACCGATTGTGGCATCAATACATTGTGGATGCTTATGCGGCTATCGAACAAAGTTGCTTGAAGTATCTATGCCTGAATAAAAAAAAACTTCGCTCGGATCTTTATCAAGGCCTTCAAGACACCATCGTTGCACGTGACAATAACGCTATTGCCATCGGACAGAGGATCATTTTGCCATCTTCTTTCACAGTAGGTCCACGTAACATGGTTCAAAATTATCAAGATGCCATGGCAATCTATAGATGGGCCAATTATCCGGATGCGTTTGTTACATTCACTTGCAATCCCCAATGGCTTGAAATCAAGAAAGCGTTGGCACTTGGGCAACAACCTCAAGATTGACCCAATTTGGTAACCCAAGTGTTCAAAATCAAGCTGAAGGAATTTATCAATGACATTCACAAGAAGCATATTCTGGGACGCACGATTGCGGGAATCTATGTCGTTGAATTTCAAAAGCGTGGGCTGCCGCATGCACACATTCTCATTTTCTTTATCGAAGACTGTAAGCCACACACGGTCGAGGACGTAGACCACATGATTAGTGTTGAACTTCCGAATTCAGAAACAAACAAGTTGGCCCACGAGACGGTTGCTAGATGCATGATGCATGGTCCATGTGGAGCTGCATTTCCAAACGCCCCCTGCATGGAAAAAGGCAAATGCAAAAAACAATATCCACGCAAGTTCCAATCCGAGACAGTGATGGATGTAAACGGATACTTTATTTATTGGTGTAGAGATACGAGGCACATAGTTTTGGTTCATGGCATTGAATTGGACAATCGTTGGGTGGTACCGCACAACATCTATTTATCGACCAAATACGATGCGCACATCAATGTTGAGGTCTACAACAATATTCGTGCAGTCAAATATCTATTCAAGTATGTATATAAAGGACATGATCGTGCAACTGTTGAGATCTCACGCCAGAGCGACAATGCCACCGAAGGGAATGTGGTCGAAACCGATGAAATTAAAAAATATCTCGACTGTCGTTATGTATCTGCATCGGAAGCAGTGTGGCGCATCTTCAAGTTCGATATGCATGAGCGGTTTCCTATTGTTAAGTGTCTGCAATACCATTTGCCTAATTAGCAAATGGTGATGTTTGATGATGATGATGATGTGCATGAAGTGGCAACACGGTCAGCCATTTCCAAAATGATGCTCACAGAATTGTTCAAAACAAACCGAGAATCGAAAGTTGCACGAAGCTTTACGTTCGATCAATTCCATCAGCAATGGATGTGGAATCAAAAGTTGCAGTGATGGACAATGCGCAAGAGAGGCTTTGCCATTGGTTGCATGTATTATGCACACCCAACATCGGGTGAACATTATTATTTGCGAATGCCACTAAACTGTGTCAAAGGTGCCACATCCTACGAGCATTTGCAGACAATGGATGGCAGAGAGCACGACACATTCAAAGATGCATGCATTGCAATGGGTTTGCTTGTAGACGACAATGAATGGGATCAAGCCTTGGAAGAAGCCGGTGTTTGGGCCTCGGGACGACAGTTGCGTGACATGTTTGCCTCCATGTTGATGTTTTGTGAGGTCACGAATCCCAACAGCTATGGGATGCACATTGGGAGTCTTTGAGCAATGACATTGAAGTAATGACACACTGTGAACGTGCGGATCCAACTGTTACCCTTTCTGAGGATGTGCTAAAGGATCGTGCATTGTATGAGATCAATCAGGTTCTCATGCGCAACGGACATCGCCTAGAAGATTTTCCAACACTTCCAAAGTCTAATTACATCCCTTCCGTTCATGGAGGAAACTGATTAGTCGAAGAAGAGTTGGCTTATGATCGGCATTCATTGACCACAGATGCAGACAATGTAGAAGATAGGCTCAATGATGATCAGCGTAGCACATATGAAATTATTTTAAATGCCATGACAAACAAAGAGGGCAGACTGTTTTTTGTGTATGGCAGTGGTGGAACTGGCAAAACATTTGTTTGGACAACACTTCTGTCCCATCTACGAGGGCAAGGAAAAATCATGCTTGCAGTTGCCTCATCAGGAATTGCATCTTTGTTGCTTTTGGGCGGCAGAACCACCCATTCAAGATTCAAGATTCCGATTGATTTGCACGATGAATCAACTTGCAACATCACACAACAGATGAAAGTGGCCGAGTTGGTGCGTAAAGCTAATCTGATCATTTGGGATGAGGCACCAATGATGCATCGTCGAGCTTTCGAAGCTATTGATCGGGCCCTGCGTGATTTGATGCAATTGGATGACGCACAGGCAACCGAGAAAATCTTTGGTGGGAAAATCGTGCTCCTTGGTGGGGATTTTCAACAGATCTTGCCTGTTGTTCCCAAGGGGGGACGAGAAGACATTGTTAGTGCTTCCTTGCCTCGATCGCATCTTTGGCAGCATGTTACAATTCTTTGTCTTCATGTCAACATGCGAGTCATGGCAACCAATTTTAAAGAGCAGAGAGAGTTTGCCAGATGGGTGTTGAATGTTGGAGACAGTAGTCTTCCTGCCATTGCAGAAGAAGAAGGTGTCGATCCAGGTTGGATCAAGATTCCATCCCATATGAGGCTGCTAGCAGAAGATTGCAGCTTAAGAGGATTAATCCGAACCATCTATCCGAATCACCGGTGCCACTTTAGAGATCCCATGTATCTTATGCAACGCAACATTCTAGCCCCCAAAAATACTGACGTTGATGAAGTCAACAATGCAATTTTAGAATCGCTATCTGAAGAATCGCACACGTACCTGAGCGCAAATTCTTTGACTCCAACAAAAGAAGGTGTAAGTGTTGCTACAGGAGTTTCAATGGATTCATTGTATCCGGTGGAATTCCTAAACACTTTGCAATTCAGCGTAGTCGCAAATCATGAGCTGGAACTCAAAGTGGGCATGCCAATCCTTTTGTTACGCAACCTCAATGAATCAATAGGATTGTGCAATGGTACGAGGTTGATTGTCAAGAGATTAGGTCAGTGTGTCATTGAAGCGGAGATCATCACAGGGAACAATGTCAGCAAACGTGTGTTCATACCCCGCATCATCATGTGCCCCTCCGGGACTGATTGGCCATTTGTTCTGCGTCGTCGTCAATTTCTTGTTTGAGTGGCATTTGCGATCACAATCAACAAAAGTCAAGGTCAAACATTCAACAACGTTGGGGTATATTTGCCGTCTCCGGTCTATTCCCATGGTTAGTTGTATGTTGCTATTTCACGGGTCACAAGTGGTGCAAACATCAAGATTTTCAACGGCCAGGGTCCCGATGGATACATGCGGAATGTCGTATATAAAGAGGTTTTGGAAATGTAGTTTGTATGCACACACACCTGTGCATTAGGCATAGGGTTCAAACTAGTTAGTTATTAAAGGAACAACGCGCGCGTGTTCATAATTTCCTTGTTTTTGAATTGCTAGATCTTATTGAGCACATTTAAGAGCTTGCTTTTGGAGGTCTATCCTACCATTGGACCTCTTTAAACCTGTCAACATTCTATAATGGGCTCGCCATAATCAGCATCTGATCATTCCATTGTAGAATTGGGTCACTCTAGACCTGTCAAGATTCCGGAATCAGGTGTGCCCAAAATCAGCATCTTATCATTCCATGGTAGAAATTAGGCCTCTCTTAAAAGCCTGTCAACATTCTAGAATGGGCTCAGCCCTAATCAGCATCTGATCATTCCATTGTAGAATTGGGTCCCTCTAAACCTGTCAAGATTCTGGAATGAGGGGCACCCAAAATCAGCATCTCACCATTCCATAGTAGAATTGGGCATCTCTTAAAACACCTGACAACATTCTGGAATGGGCTCACCTATAATCAGCATCTCATCATTCCATGGTAGAATTGAGACTTTCTAAACCTGTCAATAATCTGGAATTGGGCTCGATGTGGGTCGCACAATTAACAGAACATTCCCCTTGCCTAAAACTCACTCTACTTCCCAGCCAGAACTTCGGCTTGAACTGCGTATTACAGAGTATAATGTACAGCTTCTCTCTCATTCCAGACTGTATTGTGCAGATACATCATCTTGCTTGCTCTGCGGTTGCGCTCTGGATGTCGTCTCTCTCTCTCGCGCGCGCGCATCTCTGTGTCTGCATGTGCTTCAAGGTCAATGTAAACGAAAAATCCCAAGTCTGTGGTTTTTCTGCCATCTTTGGATTCAACTGGCAATTAGAGTTTTTTTGGTCCCAACTTCAATTCAATGCATGAGAAGAAGCTGCCTGCGAGCTGTTGCCTTCTTTGGAAACTGCAAAGATTTTCTGCTGCAGGAGGCACTACCACGAAGACGAGGAGGATGCTGCTGCTGCTGATGACAACAAAAACAGCAGCAGCAGCAGCAACAGCAAGAACAACAGTTCTTACTACTGCTAATACTACTGTTACCAAAACAAGTCTTCAATTCCTCAACTGCTTCGTCCATCAAATCCTTGAAAATCATTTGCTCCAGCCCAACCTGCAGTTTGCTGAGCTCCAGTCTGTAGTCATGTGCCCATGATTCAGCCTGCGGTGCAACAGCAGTAGTACTCTTAGACTCTAATAAGTCTCTTTCAAGAATTCTCTGAACGGTGTCACAGACATCATCTGCAGCACAGGTTGTCGCTCTCGTCATCATCATTCCTTGCATCTGCTCCCAAACTTCTTCCACCAGATTCTTCTTCTTCTGAGAAGTCGGCATGTAAACCCTGGAATATGAATTCTCAAGCTCATGTTTCCTCGCCAGTATTTCGTTCACGGTGTCAAGCAGAAGGCAGTGTTGGAGCTGACCCGATTTCCGACTCCTCTTCCTTGAATCTTCATTGTACCGCTCAAGATCTTCGAAGATGTCAGCATCATCATCATCATAGGATTTTGTAAGTCCAGAAGCAACGAGAAGCTCCCGGACGAATTCTCGCTCGGCCGATCTGTTGCAGCAATTGTCGGGTCCAGCAGGAGGAGGTTCTTCTTCTTCTTCTTTAAGGACAATCTCGTGCTTGTCTTCTTCGCCTGGTGAAGTCCCGAAAACTCCTTCAGACATGATTTCTATAGAATTCACCGAGAGAGGAGGAGGAGGAGGCTGCTTGTTGGTGAGGGTTTTTGCAAAGCTCCTGGAGCGTCTTATGTTCTCCAATGCAAGTAAAGCCTCTGAAAGCAATCATAGACAAGCCAGCCATCACCAAACGTCAGTGATAAACCCTAAACCCTAAATTTTCTTTAAGATTTCTCACAAAGTCTTTCAAGCTTTTACAGGATTAGAAGCTCAGGTTAGGGTTATATTCCCTGGGCACACAGGATCCTGTCTGCCTGAACACAATGTGTAATGTTGAATCTTTTCAGGAGATCAATCCACTGTCAGAATTTAGAATTCTAGAGGAGAACTACTGTCTCTGACATTTAGGATATGCGTTTTGTTTGTTCTTCCTTCATAAGCTTATGTATGTAGTACAGTCATATGATTGTCAAACAGTTGTGGATTTGGAATTTGCATAAGTATATTATTACCTTGAAGGATGTGTTCTTCTTCGACCCTTGGAGTGATCACCGTGCAAGTTTCCTCATCTCTGAAAAATGTATTGTCGAGCACTGACATGGGGCTTGGCTGTTTAGAACTGGGATCACCCATTTGATCGTTCTCACTGAAATTCATGCATTTCTCAAATAGCGGGTCCTTGTGTGCGGTGAAGTCTACTTTGGATGGGCATTTCTCACTCCAGACAACAAGTTTCCTTTCTTCCAATCCCATCAGCATGTCACCAGTCTCCTGTTGTTCAGTTGCAGACAGAAAAAGATTACAGCCACCCACAACAGTTCAATATTTCTCATGGGACTTCTTGATCTGAAAATTTCTTGTGAATCAAACTTAGTGCTAAAAATGTTAATCCACTTAGAAATAAAATGGCTGTTTTTTATTTTGACCATCATTGTTTTGTACCCACAATTGGAACTCAAAAGTGTTTTGATCGAAGACATTTTTGTTAGTCAAGTCATTCGGATCCCTCACCTCTGATGCTTGATGCTGAGGTCTTGATGAAACACATGATGCACTGGTGCTTAAATCACCCCCAAGATTGCACTTTATGGATAGCATTGGGAGCTTGATACCTTGACTTCGATCTACATTCCCAACTTCGGTAGATTGGACTTGCTTTTGTAGATTTGCTTCTGAATCAAAGTCACAGTCAGGCTTGGAGTCTGCTCCTGCTTGCTTAACCAGAAAAGTGCTACTTTGGGTTTTGACATCAAGGTTCTGATGATTGTTTTTCTGTGCATAAGTTGTGGTCTCCTCTGAGACCAAATCTTTCACTATTTCAGTTGATTGGTCAGGTCCAAATGACAATCTTCTTGGTACAAGATTCCTGCTCCTCAATTCTGAACACTTTTCTACAGTAGCCTGAGATGAAGCTGTCACTGTGGTTGGATTTTCAGTCATGGGTTGACTGCTTCTTCTTGCAGGTCTTCCCTTGGCTAGTTTGATATTCGACTGCTTGCTCTTGAGAGTTGAGACATCAACTGGATCCTTCAGACTTTGGTTTTGGGGATGCAGCTCCTGAACTCTAGAACTTGTGGACTTGGAATCTAGGACAGATGATGGCCTTTTCACTCTTGGAGACTCAGGGCCCATGCATAGATTTTGCCTCGGACCCTTCACCAACTCTTGACTTGCTTGACTTTGAGGTACAGATTTTGGTGGCTGTGGGTTTCTCACAGTCTCCAGCATCCGCTTAGTCCCACCACCAAAAGCCACTCCTTGACTTGGTGATCCAGGTCGAGGTGATTGAAGTTCTTGTGAACTGGAAGACTCCATCATCAACCGTTTACTCCCACTACCAAAAGCCACTGCTTGGCTTGGCGATCTAGCTCGAGGTGATTGTTGTTCTCGTGTAAGTCTTGGAGAGGCTACTACTGGTTTGAGATTTCCTACTTGAGGTGATCTTGGGGTTCTGGGGCTTGATTCAGTTGCTGCCCCTTTTGGCATCTCCACATTTCCTTTTGGCTGCTGCAATCTTTGGCAACTTCTCTGACCACCCGTCTTCACTGAGGCTCTCTTCATAGTTCCCCTGCAAGGGAGACATCAATGATCAGTTTTCTTGTGTAAATTGAAATGCAACCAGCTGATGACATACTAGGGTCATCCAAGATGGAAATTTCTTTTCTGACATATTGCAGCAACAGAGAACTTGAAGATAACTGGCTGCAGCTTATGCATCAGTTAATCGGATGAATTTCTTTCAGCTCACAAGTTTCAAGGTATTTTAAAATTTTTGGTTTGTTTGTGTGGACAGGTGTGCAAGGCAAGCTTTCTGATCTCAGCAAAAGAAATCTGAAACACCTTTGATGGTGTGATTGGCTTTAGAATAGTAGTGAAGAGTGTGAAAACTGCATACCCATCATTAGTATGGGCATGTGGAGTGTCAGCCATGACCAAATTCCCAGAGCTCCCAGATTTACTCAGCATGCAGTCAAGTTCCATAGACTGGACTGGTAATGCAGGACTGGGATTTGATGCTCGTGGTCCAATAGCAGTTGGCTTTGTACTGATGGGTCTGATCATCATGGTACAAGTATCACCAAGTTTCTCATGGCTGACAGTTCTTGCAGCATTCAAGAGTCCTTCAACTAGTCTATGCTCCTGTCTCTTTGTGTCCATTGTGATTTGAGCTTCCCCAAATTCTGGAGACTCTTGGTATTCTCCTGCAAGGTCCATCTGAGCAAGATGACTCCCATTGGTAATTGCAACTTTTGGCAAGAGTACGGGTTTGGAATCTGGGAAGAAATTTGTGACTGTGGGGTGCTTGCTAGGAGATGGATGCAATAAACCTTTGAGCTGCATAGTCTCAAGGATTTGCTTAAGACTTTTCCGTTCCTGGACCAACTTCCTTAATTGCAGCTGCTGTAATTGCTGTGCCAGGCCACCATGCAGCAGGGGTTCAGGGCTGGGTGATGGATTCATGTCAAGTGGCATCCTCCCAGGTCTCTCCACTGCTTCCATGAAGTGAGCCTTCTTCAAGTGTGGGTGGCAGGTTTTCAAAGTGTCTTGCTGATGAGCCACTTTCTGTCTGAAGAAGATGGGTGGCATTCCATCTATGAGAAGATGCTTTGGAGACAGAGGTGATTTAGGTCTTGGCATTGGCTCTTGAAAACCTTCAACTTGATTTCTTGTGGGTTGATGAGCACCTTGATCTTCTTGCAAGGAAGCAGAATTGTCTGACTTGGGTCTCAGTGATGGTTTTTGGGTGGTCAACAACCTTGGTGGAGAAGAGTCCCGCAATAGTCCTTGAATCAGTTTAGCCTCTTGTGATGGAGGTTTTGTGTGCAGGACTTTTTGCAGAGAAGGTGGACTGGAACTGGGAAGCTCTTCAAGGCCCATTAAGCGGGCTACCACACTTGGTCCACCACCACGATGCAGCATCCCTTCAGAGCTGTTTTCCTGCAACTTTGCATAATTCTCTCTGTTGATAACATGATCTCTGCCATCTACAGATAGGCGAGGAGGAGGAGCACCACCAGTGAAGAAGACTTGAGGTGAGTCTCTGGTTCCATCAACAACAGAACAATGAGGCCAGACTCTTTCTTTCTGTTCAGAAGCTTGGATTGAGACTTTGCTCTTTGAACCCACACTTCTCATTGTGTCTCTGATATCAGAACCCAATACTACACAATTTGCTTGTTTTTTGAAATGGCTGGTGTTGTCTGGACCTACTGCTGGCAGCAAGGTAGTGCCCCATCCATGAGGAGATATTCTTCGATCCTCTTTGGAAACACTCCAACGATGACAATCTTGCTGCAACTCTGACAGTTTGAGCCCTGAGATGGAGTCATTCCCATCAAATGATCGTTGCAGGTTTTTGAGATTGTTCATGATTGAGAGCCTTGGATCTGGCTTCATATCTGTCTCTTGCAGGGAACCGGAAGAGGGAAACTCCATCATCATTGAATCTTGTTGTTGCCTCCAGGCTGTAGATCTCTCAACATATGACCGTGAGCGCAGCCTTGCATGACCTACACTGGGAGACAACTTCTCATTTGAAGAAGGGAAGTCTTGTAACTCGTCTCTTCCACTGACTGACCTTGTCAGCTTCTTCAAAGTCGGAAGAGCTGAAGAAACTTCCTCCAGATTGAGTGATTGCCGACTTGCAGCTTGTTTGATGCTGCATGAGTTGTGATCTGTCAACCCTTTAGGCAGGTCCTCCTCATCTCTGTAAAAAGATGAGGCCTGGCACAGAACATTGTGACCCTTGATTTCCAGAGAGGAGGAAGAAGTTTTCACAGTGGGGATGCTCTGTTTGACTTGTCTTCCATCAACAGAAGCTTGTGGAGTGGTCACATGAGCAGTTGCAGCACCCCAATTGTTTGCACCTTCTTGCCGACCACTGAAAGAGTCAACATGATGCTGTGAACCATCATCTTCATCTTTTGGAAGTAACTTTGAGTTCTGAAAAACTGTTGGGGTTGTTGGTTTTCTGAAGTAAAAGGAGAGGTGTGGTCTGGTGTTGACATCAGGGGGCTCCTGGTCCTGTTGAGGCTTGCTTGAATCCAGTGCAGCTGGATCTGCTAAGGACTTGGTTGCAAGCTTCTTCCCATTGCTGTCAACAGATGACCAGTGATGATGATGATGACGATCTTCTTCTGCAGCTGCATATTCCCTTGCTGGATTCAGTTGCTTGGAATTGTGGAATGAGGCAGCCTGCTGCTGCAGTACAACAACATCATCAAGTCTGAAACTCATCACTCCCGCATGAAAAGAAAGTAGGAATTATCAGGCCCACAAATCTTCTTTCTTACAGTTGGAGAACATGGAAGTGAGAAGGACAAACAAGAACAGAGGCCTCAATGATGATGCTACAGTGTCTATCTCCACTGCAAGTTAAGCAAAGACTAGTGAAAATTTTTCTGAGGACTTCTTTGGGCATTAGGGTCAACGCACCATAGTACAAGAACTGGAAATGCTATGTCGTCGATGCTGTTGAGGCTGGATGGTGTCATCTGAGGTGGCTGCTGGCAATGATTTCCCACCTCCAGCTTTCAATCCAGAAAAATTACAACACAAATTTAACAACCTTCCATCACAATGTGAAAAGAAAATCACAGGTCTCAAAACTCTTTGGGTTACAAGTCTATTTCCTGGACATAGAAGAAGTTGGGTACTTGGAAGAAACCCAAAACAGTGAACCCAGGGACAAGACAAGATGTCAATGTACCATTTTCGGAGGTGAGACGTTTGGAGCCATAGTGACGACCACTGAAGGTAACATGATGGTGGTCTTGAAAGATTTGGAAAATTCCTTTCATGCAGCCAATGTCATGAGCCTTCTCAAATGCACTAGTTGGATGATCTTCAGACAACACCTTCAACAGATGTGCTGATGAAGAAGAAGAAGAAGCTCCAGGCATCTTTCTTATTACGCTTGTTGCACAATCAGATTCTTCTTCTTCTTCTTCTTGTGGTGCAGCACAAACAAGTAATTGTAACCAAAAGCCTTGATTGATATCAGCAGCAGCAGAACGTGAGATCAAGCTCCTACACACTAGTGCACACTGGGTCAGGACTCACAGGCTTTAACAAAGGAAGAAAAAACACTACTACTAGGGAGAATTTTTCGCAGTTGATATATTATTTTTGCGCTCTAGAATTGAAGTTCCAGAGGAGGACGTCGAACCGTGCTTCTTGTTTTCCTTCGAACTTGGGAGCTATTGTTTTTCAACACTTTTTTTCCAAGTCACAGTCTCACCCCTGCACTCCTCCTCCTCCCATGATCGCCACCAAATATTGGGACAACACTTAACACGTACTACTACAGTACTAGAATTATTATACCCGAATTTCCATCGCATCCAAAGTTGGAGCTCTCTCTCTCTCTGCCTCCCGAGTCCCCGGTCCTCTCCCTCCCGAGTCTCCTCCCTCTGTACGTTGTTTCAAAAAGTGAACTCGCAATCTCACAAAACCGATTTTTGAATCAGATTGGTTTCAATTGTTGCAACGAATCCAGTAGTCTCCCTATTCTCTCGCACTCTGTTTTCACAAACCCCGCACTTTGCTGCTTCTGCATGGCAGTCCGGTCCTGTCCGCGCGTTGCACCATCGCCACGGCGTGTGCAAGGAGAAGATGAAGCGCAAGGGAGGAGCGTCAGCGGGCGGGCAGGAGGGAAGGAGGGCGGGCAGGAAGGGGGGCAGTCGGGCGGGCATCCGTGCAGCGAGTGTGAAAGCGTAAAAAACCAAAAGTGAAAAAAACTTTCACTTCACGTCAGAAATTTGCCAGATTTTTTCATTCGTTATATCACCCCCCCCCCCCCCCCCCCCCCCCCCCCCCCCCCCCCCCCCCCCCCCCCCCCCCTCCCCCTCTCCCCTCCCCCCCCCCTTCTCCCCTTTCTTTCCTCTCCTACCCACCCTCTTCCCCT
>Ga0116228_10004067_pt1 | contig 12911 bp, 13 predicted proteins | sample S1TSphfallax_2_FD_89694 | JGI IMG/M metagenome (GOLD analysis project Ga0116228, IMG submission 89694) | Host-associated microbial communities from peat moss isolated from Minnesota, USA - S1T2_Fc - Sphagnum fallax MG | ecosystem: Host-associated > Plants > Peat moss > Unclassified | place... | reverse complement strand
GCTGAACGAAGTAATTATATCGGGTTTTCTTTAACAAGGATCGGTGAAATGCAAGCTTAACCCATTATCTTATTGCATACCCACAAACCGTCGGCTGCCAACCGCCTATGCCGCCTTCCCCTTAAACTGGGCCGGCCGCTTCTCGATGAACGCCTTCACCCCTTCGGCAAAATCCGGCGTCGTGCCCATTTTGCGCTGCAAATCCCGCTCCAAATTCAGCTGCGCGTCCAGCGTATTGGTGGCGGAGGCGTCAAACGCCTGTTTTATCGCGGCCAGCGCCTGGGTCGGTTTTGCCGCCAAATTCGTCGCAATCGTCAGCGCCTCGGTCGCAAAAACATCGTCATCAAACAGCCGGAACACCAGCCCGTATTCCAGCGCCTGCGCCGCGGAGATGGTCTCGCCCAGCATCGCAAGGCCCCTTGCCCGCGCCTCGCCAATCAGCCGGGGGAGGAAAAATGTCCCCCCCGCATCCGGCACCAGGCCGATGCGGATAAAAGCCTGGGTGAAATTCGCGGATCTGGCGGCGATAATAATATCCCCGGCCAGTGCCAAATTGACCCCCGCCCCGGCGGCCACGCCGTTGATGGCGGAGACGATCGGCTTCGGCAAAGCGCGCATCCGCCGCACCAGCGGGTTGTATTGTTTTTCCAGGGCGTCGCCCAAATCCCGGGTGATCCCGGCGCTCTGGTTCAAATCCGCGCCTGCGCAAAACCCGCGCCCGGCGCCGGTGAGCAGCACGGCGCGCACCGACTCATCAGCCTCGATATCATCAAAGGCGTACCGCAAACCGTCCTGAATCTCCGCATTCAGCGCATTCAGCCGCTCCGGCCGGTTCAGCGTGACGATCCGCACTGCACCCTTGGTTTCAACCAACACCGCATCCGTCATTTTTTTGCTCCCCCTAAACCTTCGCGCCACGCTGCCAGAGCCCGGTTATCAGGGCAATACCGGGTTGCAGCCCCCGGCGTTTCGCTCTAACTCCCGCGTTGATTTGAAATTTCGGAGTTTGTCATGGCGTTCAGGGTCGCGGTTGTCGGTGCCACCGGTGCGGTGGGGCGCGAGATGCTGAAGACGCTCGCCGAACGCCATTTCCCGATTTCCGAGGTTGCGGCGGTAGCGTCTGCACGTTCCGCCGGCGGCCAGGTTTCCTTCGGTGAGGACCGCGTGCTGACGGTGAAGAATCTCGAGAAATTTGATTTTGCCGGCTGGGATATTGCGCTGTTTTCGATCGGCGAAGCCATCTCCGCGATCCATGCGCCGCGCGCCGCCGCAGCGGGGTGCGTGGTTATCGATAATTCCAGCCAGTTCCGCATGGACCCGGACGTGCCGCTGGTGGTGCCGGAGGTCAATCCGCAGGACATCGCCAAATTCGCCAAACGCAATATCATCGCCAACCCGAACTGCTCGACCATTCAGATGGTGGTGGCGTTGAAGCCGTTGCACGACAAGTTCGGCGTCAAGCGCGTGGTGGTGAGCACCTATCAATCGGTCTCCGGCGCCGGCAAGGAGGGCATGGACGAGCTGCTGGCCAACACGAAAGTGCATTACGTGCATGACAAAAACCCGCCGCAGGTGTTTCAGAAGGACATCGCCTTTAATGTGATTCCGCAAATCGGCAGTTTCGGCGATGATGGCGCGACCTCCGAGGAACGCAAAATGGCGAACGAGACCAGGAAAATCCTCGACCCGAACATCGCCGTGATCGCGACCTGTGTGCGGGTGCCGGTGTTCATCGGCCATGCCGAGGCTGTGCATGTGGAATTCGAACATCCCATCACCGTCAATGAAGCCCGCGCTGCGTTGCGTCATGCACCGGGCGTGATCGTACATGACACCCGCGAAGACGGCGGCTACATCACCCCCGCTGAATCCCAGGGCGAGGATGCCGTGTATGTCTCCCGCATCCGCAAAGACCCGAGTGTGGAACACGGCCTGGCCTTCTGGTGTGTTTCCGACAATCTCCGCAAAGGTGCCGCGCTGAACGCGGTGCAGATTGCGGAATTGCTGGTGGCGCAAAACATGCTCGTGAAAAAAGCCGCCTGAAATGCGGTGGCACGTCGATTCCGAAACCGGCGTGCTGCGGGACGTGCTGCTCTGCCCGCCGGATCATTACCAATGGATCGACACCAACGCGGTGGCCCACGCAACGCTAACTTCGGGTGCCGCGAACGATCCAAAACGTTTGCAGGCTCAGTATTTCCAGCTGGAATCGTCGCTGCAAACGGCCGGTGTCACATTGCACTACACCCATCCGGAACCGCATCTGCCCTACCAGGTCTATACACGCGATTCCTCACAAACCACGCCTTGGGGGCCAATACTCACCAGCCTGGCGATGAAGCAGCGCCGTGGCGAATATGCCTCACTGCTGAATTTCCACGCGCAATATGACGGTTTTTACAAATACACCACCGCCGGCACCGTGGAGGGCGGGGATATCCACATCATCCGCCCCGGCCTGCTGATGATCGGCCATTCCGGCGTCCGCACCAACGAGGCCGGTGCCAAACAATTCGCGGGCTTTTTCGAGGCGCATGGCTGGGAGACAAAGCTGGTCCCCTTCGCCGAGCATTTCCTGCACCTGGACGTGCTGTTCTGCATGGCCACGCCGCGCCTGGCGGTTGCCTGCATCGACGTGCTTGGCGAAGATTTTGAGAATTTTTTGAGTGAACGGCAGATCAGCGTGGTCCGTGCCAGCTATGCGGAGGTGATGGCGATGTCCTGCAACCTTCTTGCGTTGGGCAATGACCGCGTAATTTCCCCCGCCCATTCCGTGCGGTTGAACGAGGCGCTGCGGGCCGAGGGGGTGGAGATTTTCAACCCCGAACTGGACGAATTCGCCCGCGGCGGCGGTTCTGTCCACTGCATGACCATGCCGTTACTGCGCGAGCCGGTTTGAGGCGTATATACACGGATTGACATACAGCTGTGCGTGGGCTCGTTTTTTCGCATGTCTCAGACCCGCGCCTCCAAATCCGCAACAGCCAGTCCGTGCGGATTCCGGCGGAAATGGCGTTTGCGGGTACCTACCAGGAACTCACCATTTCCCGGATGGGGGGTGTGATTACCTATTATCCGGATCGCCGCCAATGAAGACGCGGTTCTTACCTCCGCGATCCGGCGTGCGTAAGGCCCGGCTCGCTTTGCTTTTGCGCCACATTCAGGTGCTTCCTTTCGACGCCGCGGCGGCGGAGGCTTATGGCAGATCATCGCGCTGTGCGGCTGGGTGAAAGGGCGCGATTTTGACAGGATGATCGCGGCGCACGCGATTAGCGCGCGGGCGGTGCTGGTGACCAATATGCCGGCGATTTCCGGGACATTCCAAACCTTTCGGTGGAAAACTTGGCCCCGGCTAGCGTAAACCGGGTTTGCCGGTTAGACGTTGCAACATGGCTCAGAAGACGTTTTCGCTCGGCACCTGGCGGTTGAACATCTTGGAGCTGTCACTTATCGCCGCTTGCGCTGTGCTGGCGGTCGCACTTGCGGCCTCGCTTTACGATAGCAGCCGGCATAGCGCGCATGAGCAAGCGCTGCTGGCGGAAAATGCCGTTCTCCACGCCGAGGCCGAGAAAATTGCGCTTCGGCTGCATGTTTTGCCGGACGGTTCCACCGAAGTTCTGCTCCAGCACATTGGCAAGCAGATCGGCCCGCGGTTTTTAAGCGCCGCGGATTCTGAGACGATCGCCAATATTCTCATCCCGGCCGGGGCGGAAAACTTTCAGGTGGATGCGATCTCCAACAATCCGGAAACCCTGGCTTTTGCCCGGCAGATGTTCAATACGCTGCTGCTCGCCGGCTGGACCCCGACCGGCCCCGGCCCGCAGGCAAATTACACCAATAATGTCGCCGATGTTGCGATAAGTACCGCGACCCAAAAGCAGTTCCCCGCCATCTACACGGACCTCTTAAACGCCTTCGGCGCCGCCGGCGTCGCGGTGACGCCTGACACAACCGGCGCCGCCTACGCCCCGCCGGGCGTGGTAGAGATTATGGTCGGGGCCAAACCGTAGGCAGTTTTCAGTCGTCAGAGGGCGATATCGGCGGCGGAAGGTGAGGAAAATCATTTACGTTAGGTAAGCTTTGGCTTACTATAAGTTGTGACTAACGTATCTGGTTCCCTAGCCGTGCTCGCCGATTCAACGCGCCGTTCGATCCTGGAACGGCTGGCCGACGGTCCGCGCTCAGTGGGTGAGATCGCTCGCGATCTGCCGGTTACCAGGCCGGCGGTGTCGCAACATCTCAAAGTGTTAAAATCGGCCGGTCTGGTCCGCGATGAAGCGGTTGGCACACGCCGCATATATCGTATCGATCCGGCGGGGCTCGGGCCGATCCGGGCCTGGCTCGATCAATTATGGGACGGCAGCCTTAAATCGTTTCGGACTGCCGTGGAAATCGATGAGAGGAGGGAAACATGAACCACGTGATTACGCCGGCGCCCGTGCGCAAGACGTTCACGGTTCGGGCAACGCCGGAGCGGGCTTTCGAGGTCTTTGCCAGGTGCATGGGCCAGTGGTGGTTGAAGTCTCATTCGCTCGGCAAATCGCCGCTGAAGGATGTGCAGATCGAGCCGTGGGCCGGCGGCCGCTGGTATGAGCAGGGCGAGGACGGCGGTGAATGCCAATGGGGACATGTCATGGCCTGGGAGCCGCCGGGGCGCCTGCTTTTGGCTTGGCAACTGGACGCCGAGTGGAAATTCAATCCGGAGCTGCACACGGAAATCGAGGTGCGGTTTCTTCCCGAGGGGACCGGCCATACTCGCGTGGAATTCGAACACCGCCATCTCGAACGCTTCGGCGCCAAAGCCGCCGAAGTTGCCAAGGCTCTGGATTCCGATGGCGGCTGGACCGGCCTTCTGGCTGCATATGCGGCACTCTTAAGGCAGTGATTGCCGGGTCATCTGACGACTGCCTTCACTGACTGGCCCAGATTATTCTGTGCAACCAGGTGATTTCGGTGGCGGCGAAGCTGCGCAGGGGGAAGACCGGGTTTAGGCTGGCAAGCTCGATGCGCGTTGCGGTACGGCGGTTCAGCAATTTCGCCATCACTTCGCCTTCCAGATTGCGCGCCACCACGCGGTCCCCCACCCGGACCGGGGCGGCGGGGGAGACGATGACGGTGTCGCCATGGCGGAACACGGGCTCCATCGAATCACCGGCGATGGAAAGTGCATAGGCGTTGGGGTCCGCGGTGGAGGGCAAATCCACCTCATCCCAGCCGGCGCCAGCGGGGTAGCCGCCATCATCGAAAAACCCGGAGGTGCCGGCCTGCGCCAGGCCGATGAGGGGGATGCGCGTGCGGGCGCGGCCGCGGGTTTCCGGCAAGGCACGGGCGCCGAGGACAAGGGCAGTAAAATCATCCAACCCGGCGCCTGTTGCATCCAGCACTTTCGCCAGGCTTTCGGTGGAGGGCCATCGAGACCGGCCATCATGGGCGCGGCGTTTGGAGATATTAAAACTGGTCGGGTCTAGCCCGGCTTTGCGGGCCAGGCCGGAAGGCGAGAGACCGCGCTCCGCCGCCAGAGTGTCGATCGCCCGCCAGACATCGTCGTGACGCATTGCATTTTGCCTTTGCCGTAACTTCAATACTTTACACAATTTTATTCAGATCCGCAAGAGATAATAGGAATTTAGTCATTTTTCTCTTGCAAGGCTGCAACTTTAACGCTAGTTTGTTCTTGTTATGTTCTCAAGTGGAGTGTGCGGAGTGAAAAACTGCTACCAACAATACGTGGGTTTGCGCCGTATCGGAAGTGCGAAATCATTCCGCTTGACGCATATAACAACCTACAGTAGTTTTTGTTTAATCACGGGCGCAATGCCCGCCATCCGGCCAAACCCCAGGCAGCGCTCCCACCGCTTGCCAGCGCCGGATGTTTCCCTCCCAGAGTTGAACTTGACCGGGCCGGCTAACAGGCCGGCCCGGAATTTTACCGCAAACCCTTAAAACAAGGAACCAAACACATGGCTTTCATGCTCCGTAACCTGTCCGTGCTCGCCTATGCCAATGGCTTTACGCTGTGGCACTACAAATCCGGCGCCGACAAACTCACCCAGGCCACCCGCGAAGGCTATTTTGCGGACGCCGCCGACCTGCTCGCCCCTGGCGACATGGTGATGCTTTCGGCCGCCGAAGGCGGAAAGATTGCGACGATTGCCGGCGAAGGGAAGAAGATTGCGCTGGCGCCGCTGAACTGATGCAATTGAAAGGAGCGTGGTGCTGCCGCGCTCCTTTTCGTTACGGCAGATGCTTCGAGATATAAGGCGGGAGAAAAAACGCGGCTTCGTGGATTTTCGGCGTCCAGTATTGGCTCTTGCCCGTAATGCCGGCAGCTTCCGCGCGCTTGGCGATCTCGGCAGCAGGGATGGCTGTCAGGGCGGGGTCCTTGCCGGCCCAGCCGAGGGTCATGTAGCCGCCTACATAGGTTGGCACCGCGGCCACATAGGCCGTGACGTGCGAAAAAAATTTGCCGCGCCGCAGCGACGTTTCATACAGCTCATCGGCCTGCATGAAGGGCACGCCGCACTGGTTCACGATAACGCCGTGATCCGAGAGGATTCGGGCCGCGTTTTCATAAAATTCGTCCGTGAACAGCACTTCGCCAACGCCGATCGGGTCTGTTGAATCGACGATGATGACGTCGTAGGTGGCATCCGCCGCTTTTTTCACGTAGTCGATGCCATCGCCGACCAGCACTTCTGCGCGCGGGTCGTTCCAGGCATCGCCGCCGATGCCGGGCAGAAATTCTTTGGATAGGCGGATGACCTCGCCATCGATTTCCGCCATCAGCGCGTGTTCGACGCCTTTGTGCATGAGCACGTGTTTCAGCACGCCGCCATCGCCTGCGCCAATGATGAGCACACGTTTTGCGTTGCCATGCGCCAGCAGCGGCACATGGGTGAGCATTTCCTGGTAGACGAATTCATCGCGCTCAGTGATCTGCACGATGCCGTCCAGCGTGAGCACGCGGCCATGGCTTTCAGTCTCGAAAACCGCGATGTCCTGGAACGGGCTTTTCACCCGCGCCAGTTGCCGGGTGAAACGAAAACGCTGCCCCCAATCCGGGTACAGCGTTTCGTTCAGCCAGGTTTCAGTCACGGTTTTAGAAGTCCGCGGCGTTGCTCGTCGATGTCGATGGTGGACGGCCCAAAAGCGGCTTGCAGGAATGGGACGACCTTGTACGGGTCGCAGGCGCCGCACATGAAGACGTCAAGTGCTGCAAAATCCCGCTCCGGCCAGGTGTGAATGGAAATATGGCTTTCGGCCAGGACAACCACGCCTGATACGCCACCATTAGGCGAAAAATGGTGGAAATGGCTGTGCAGAATCGTTGCTCCCGAAGCCAGGGCGCCGGCGCACAGGGTTTCGTCGATCAGCGCCGGGCTGTCGAGATTTTTGGCGCCCCACAGATCGATGAGCAGATGCATGCCGGCGAATTTCTGCCCGTCACGTTCCACAAAGTAGTCTTTAGCCGGCTCCGAGGATACCGCTGTCGCGGCGACCGTAGTCATCGTCTGGTTTTCGCTCGGAGACTCCGAGACCATCCCCAGTCGGGCAAGTGCGTTCATTGCGAACCCCCTCAACTAGTAGACAGCCGGCAGGAGCACGGCACCGCGCCGTGCTCCCCTTGGGCCAATAGGGGGCGGCTTATGAGGCTTACGCCCCTGGGGCGCAAGGGTTTTCTATGCAATTGATTGTGACATTTTACGGGGCAGAGATGCGGAAAGGGCGTGGATGGGCCGGCGAGGCGGCGCCGACGCGCTGCCGAGACTGCCGGTATAAGTCGTCACCAGATCCGCAGGCCCTAAAAACCGACATGGGTAAGCGGGCAGGCGCTGCTGTTGCCAAACATGATGTTTCCGTGCCCGAACATCTTTTGCGACAAGGGGAGGGCGGTTGAGCCCTCGACGACCAGATTGGCCATCACCGCGTGGGTGGCGGCATCCTCCACCCACAGCCGAGACTGTGCCTTAGAAAAGCGTCCATACTCAATATACGTCGCATTCGCGACCGGCGTGAACGTGACCGTGCCCGAGACTTGATAGTCATCACCCGACAGACAAAAGACCGGCGCATCGAAAGCCGTTTCGCCAACCAGGGTGAAAGTGCCTGGCGAATTGGCCGGGATGGCAAAACTGCCGGTGTTCACGTCTGTTTTCCCGCGAATCGCCAGATAGTCGACGAGGGGGCCTGGCGGGTTGTAGAAATCGGCACCATTAATGTTAGCGACAAAGATATACTCATTGGCAAACATTCCAGCGCCGCTTGCCGTGGTTTGCAACTGCGCAATGGGGCCGGTGAACGGCTTAGGGGTGGGGGGCACGGGCACGCAACCAACCAAACCGGCCGCACCAACCATAACGAAGGCAAGTCTACGCACGCACGCTCCTTACGATACCGTTTTGTGGTTATAGGCTCGGCTGAGGTCCGTCATGCTCCGGCAAGGAGCCGGACATTGCTAAGATAAGCGGCCTCTGGGTTTTTCTTTGACGAAAGGTGGCTACTCCGCCGCATCTGCGTAAGTTTCGAGCGGACCGCAGGAGCAAATCAAATTCCTGTCACCGTAGACGTTGTCAACGCGCTTCACCGGCGGCCAATATTTGACGGCGGCGATGTAAGGAAGCGGAAAAGCGGCTTGTTCGCGGGTGTAGAGATGGGGCCAGGTGGTGGACATTACTTCCTCCGCCGTGTGCGGGGCGTTTTTTAGCGGATTGTCCAACTGGTTGGTGATGTTGGCAATCTCGCCGGCAATGCTGATCATAGAATCGCAAAAACGGTCGATCTCGGCTTTGTCTTCGCTTTCGGTGGGTTCGATCATCAGCGTGCCGGCGACGGGCCAGGACATTGTGGGGGCGTGGAAACCGTAATCCTGCAGGCGTTTCGCGATGTCTTCCACCTGCACGCCGGAAGATGCAAAACCGCGGCAATCCACAATACATTCATGGGCCACCATGTTTTCGGTGCCGCGATAGAGGATGGGATAGTGCGGGGCGAGGCGGGCGGCGATGTAGTTGGCGTTCAAAATGGCGATCTGGGTTGCGCGGGTGATGCCGGCGGCACCCATCATGCGGATATAGGCGTAGGGGATGGGCAGGATCAAGGCGGACCCGAAGGGGGCGGCGGAGACGGGGCCGTAGCCGGTGGCGGGGCCGGCATCCTCCCTTAACGGGTGGTTAGGCAGGTGTGGGAGCAAATGCGCGGCGACGCCGATGGGGCCGATGCCGGGGCCGCCGCCGCCATGCGGAATGCAAAAGGTTTTGTGCAGATTCAAGTGGCAGACATCTGCACCGATAGCGGCCGGCGAGGTGAGGCCGACCTGGGCGTTCATGTTGGCGCCATCCATGTAAACCTGGCCGCCAGCCGCGTGAACGGCGGCGCAGATGTCGCGAATGCCTTCCTCGAAAACGCCATGCGTGCTGGGATAGGTGATCATCAGCGCCGCAAGTTTTTCGGCATGGAGCAAAATCTTGGCGGCGAGGTCGGCGGTGTCCACATTGCCGTCGCGGTCGCAGCCGACGACCACGACGCGGTAGCCGGCCATGTGGGCGGAGGCGGGGTTGGTACCGTGGGCGGAGGCGGGGATGAGGCAGATGTCGCGGAATCCCTCATCGCGCGATTCATGCCAGGCGCGGATGGCGAGCAGGCCGGCGAATTCACCCTGCGCGCCTGAATTGGGTTGCAGCGAAATGCCGGCAAAACCGGTGATGGTTTTTAGGAAATCGTATAGCCGGTCTATAAGAATTTCGTAGCCGCGGGTTTGGTCGGCGGGCGCAAAAGGGTGGATGTTGGCAAACTCGGGCCAGGTGACGGCGGCCATTTCGGCGGAAGCGTTGAGCTTCATGGTGCAGGAGCCAAGCGGAATCATCGAGCGGTTGAGCGCAATGTCCTTGTCTTCCAGGCGCTTGAGGTAACGCAGCATGGCGTGCTCGGAATGCTGCGCGGAGAAGACGGCGGCGGTGCAGAACGCGGATTTGCGGATGAGGTTGGCGGGGATTGAAGGTCTTGCGTCGCCTATGGCGCCGCCGAGAATCGCGGCGAGCGGGTCAAGATCGGCGTGGGTGATGGTTTCGTCCAACGCGATGGCGAAGCCGGTTGCATCGACGCGGCGGAAATTGAAGCCGGCAGTTAGTGCAGCTTGCATGATGTCATCGGCGCGCGGACCGGGTTCGATGGTGATGGTATCGAAAAACGCTGCGTGGCGGACCAAAAATCCGGATTGGGCGGCAATTTCTGCAAGCAGGCGGGCTTGTAAATTTATCCGCCGCGCGATGCGGGTAAGTCCTTCGGCGCCATGCCAGACGGCGTAAAAACCGGCCATGACGGCGAGCAGCACCTGCGCGGTACAAATGTTGGACGTGGCTTTTTCGCGGCGGATATGCTGCTCGCGCGTCTGCAACGCTAGCCGCATGGCGGGGCGGCCGACGGCATCTACGGAGACCCCGACGAGGCGGCCGGGCATTTGCCGCTTATGGGCGTGGCGCGTGGCAAAAAAACCGGCATGGGGGCCCCCAAAGCCCATGGGCACGCCAAAACGCTGGGCGGAGCCGACGACGACGTCGGCGCCCATTTCGCCGGGGGGTTTTAGCAACGTGAGGGCTAGCAAATCCGCGCAAACAACGGCCAGCGCGCCGGCGGCCTGCGCCGCGGCGATTTCGGCAGCAAGTTCGCGGATTTCGCCGGTGGTTCCTGGGTAGCTCAGCACAACGGCAAAAGCGCCGTCGAACGCCGCGATGTTGCCTGGGGCGAAATCCAAAATCTCCCAGCCCAGCGGCCAGGCGCGCGTCGCGATGACGGCGCGGGTTTGCGGGTGCACATCCGTGGCGATGGCGATGATGTTTTGCCCCGCCTTGGAAATGCCGCGGGCCATCGCCACCGCTTCGGCCGCGGCCGTGGCTTCGTCCAGCAGCGAGGCATTAGAAATTTCCATGCCGGTCAGGTCGCAAACCACCGTCTGAAAATTCAAAATTGCTTCCAGCCGGCCTTGCGAGATTTCCGCCTGGTAGGGCGTGTAGGCGGTGTACCAGCCGGGATTCTCCAGCACATTGCGCTGAATCACCGGCGGCGTGATGGTGCCATGATATCCCATGCCGATAAGGGAGTGCTTCGCCACATTCCGCGAAGCCAGCCCGCGCAACTCCGCCAGCACCCCCGCTTCATCGATTGCCGCCGGCAGATCAAGTGCCGCGTTGGAGCGGATTCGGGCCGGAATGGTTTTGCTGATCAGGTCATCCAGAGATTTGACGCCGATGACGGCTGCCATGGCCGCGATATCTGCCTCTGACGGCCCGATATGGCGGGAGACAAAGGAATCGGCGGCTTCCAAAGTGTGCAGTTCGGCGAGAGCGTTCATGCCAGCGTCTCCAAAAATGCGTCATAGGCGGCTTTGTCCATCAACTCGGCAAAGGCAGAGGGGTCCGCCAGCCGCATTTTGAAGAACCAGGCGGCATCCGCGTCTTTGTTCACGAGCGCCGGCTCATCCACGATGGCGGCATTGGTCTCGGCAACTGTGCCGGTAAGCGGCGCATAAATGTCGGAAGCGGCTTTCACGCTTTCCACCACGGCGCAGGCCTCGCCCTTGGCGACGGAGCGGCCGGGGTCCGGCAGTTCGACGAAGACGATGTCACCAAGGGCGGTTTGCGCGTGATCTGTAATGCCCACAGTGGCCAGGCCGTCCTGGCCGATCTCCACCCATTCGTGATCCTTGGAATAAAATTTATCGGCCATGGCGGAACCTTTCAGCGGGCATAATGATGGGGAACAAACGGAGTCGGCGAGACAAAGCCACGTAACGGCTTGTCGCGGACAATCATGTCCAGCGGCGTGTCATCCCCTGCGCAATCGGCGTTGACATAGCCGAGGGCGACGGGGCCGTTGACGGTGGGGCCGAAGACGCCGGAGGTGATGCGGCCGACGGTGGCGCCGTGCCGTTCGATGACCGCGCCCGCACGGGCGGGCGCGCGTCCAGTAAGGCGAATGCCCACCAGTTTTTCTGGTGCACCGTTTTCCAAAACGTCGCGCACCGGGCCGGCGCCCAGAAAATCCCAATCGGTTTTGCGGCGCTTGGCGATGGCCCAGGTGAGGTTGGCGACGATGGGGTTGATTGTCTCGTCAATTTCGTTGCCGTACAAGCACAAGCCCGCTTCCAGGCGCAGCGAGTCCCGGGCGCCGAGGCCGGCCGGGGTGGCGCCGCGGTGGAGCAGCAGCTTCGCAAGGGTTTCGGCGTGTTCCGGAGAACAACCGATCTCAAAACCATCCTCGCCGGTATAGCCGGAGCGGGTGATGATGCAGGGGATGCCGGCGACCTCGATCTCTCCGGCATCCATGAATTTTTGGGCCGCCGCTTCGGGCAGCAGGGCGGCCGCCTTTGGACCTTGCAGCGCGAGCAGCGCGCGGTCGAAGTTTTGGACGGCGGCGATGCCGTGGGCGGCGAGGTGGGCGATGTCCGCGTCTTTGCGGCCGGCGTTCAGGACCAGCTGAAAATGGCTGCCGAGATTGGCCACCATGAGGTCATCTATGATGCCGCCTGCCTCATTTATCAGCAGAGTGTAACGCTGGCGGCCGGGTTTAAGGCCGATTATGTCGCCCGGTACCAGGGCTTCAAAAGCTTTGGCGTCGGTTATCTGCGCTTGGCCCATGTGAGACACGTCGAACAGCGCGGCCCCGGCGCGGCATGCCAGATGCTCGGCCAAAATTCCCTCATATTGCAGCGGCATCTCGTAGCCCGCAAAAGGCACCATGCGGGCGCCGAGTTCGCGGTGCAGCCTATCCAGCGGTGTCTTCACAAATCCCCCGTCGCGGTCAGCCTCCGGCCAAGTGCCGAACCAACTGACCCCCCTCTGTCACGGAACCTGAGAGATTCGGGCGGCGTTTGCCTACCCTTGACCCCGTCGGTGCGGCGGTTGCCCGCCGGCTTT
>Ga0116228_10004066_pt1 | contig 12912 bp, 16 predicted proteins | sample S1TSphfallax_2_FD_89694 | JGI IMG/M metagenome (GOLD analysis project Ga0116228, IMG submission 89694) | Host-associated microbial communities from peat moss isolated from Minnesota, USA - S1T2_Fc - Sphagnum fallax MG | ecosystem: Host-associated > Plants > Peat moss > Unclassified | place... | reverse complement strand
GAGGAAAACATCAAAGCAACAAATCCAACGTTCTTCGGTAACAACACCGTCCACGGCCAGACGCATCAGCATATATATAAAGATCACCTCTTCTTCTCCTCCTCCTCCTCCTTCCACTTTTTCAACTGTCGACCTCCCGACAGAGCTCTCCTGGACCTTCACACAGCATAATAGTACTATTACCACCAGAAACCGACCCGCAGCTCAATCGCGCGCCACCAGCATGACCTCCGCCCGGCACAAAAAAAAGAAAAAGAAAAGCAGCAGCTTCTTCCTGGAAACCACAGCAAGAGGAACACAAGAGGATATCACTAGTGACCAGACTCAATCTACCACCAGAACTGAGCGGCACTCAAAAAGCCTGAAAAACAAAAAAAAACAGCAACCGAGCAAAACCAAAGAAGAAAAGAAAAACAAGATGTGGGAGAAGAAAGTTGCTGTAACAGAAGCTGATCAGTAGCAGCAGAAGAAGAAGAAGAAAAAGAAGATCCTAGTACGGGACACTACAATCGTCACTCTGTGGAGCCTGGGGAAAATCCAGAAATCCTAAGTACCTGAAGTATCTGTAGTACTGCGCTCGCTCGCTGGCCTGCGCTCCGTCTCTCCGCCTTTCTCTCGCTCGTTCGCTCGCAGCGCGCGCGCGCACCGAGGAACGAAGACGAAGAGCAGGTGGGGTCTACGCCAGAGGCTTATACTGTATTTTAGTATTATACTCTACCTAGTATACGGTAGCTATATATCTCTCTCTCTCTCTCTACCGTAGCTTTGTCGGGACGAGGCAACCGGGCTATAACCAACCTACTAGTAAGCTATTTTTAGTAGGGTTGCTACTAGCTACCTAGTTGTCGGAACGCCCGGTTGGGCCTATGCTTCACTCCCATTGGCTGTTCCATGCTCTCTCACTTATCTATCCTTTTTCTTTTTGTATTTATAAACTTTCTCACTTTTTTTTCTTTTTTTTTGGGGGTGGGTTTCTTCATCTTTCACTCGTGTAGGTAGCCCTGTGCCTTTCATCCAAGTGTGAAATGGTAAGCCAACTTTTTGCTTTGTTTTTTTTTCCTTACAAAACCATTTTATGTAATTTAAGTGAATTTATATGACAAAAATAACCGAAAATTCTCAATATTTCCTTCACCTTAGCTCCATACATTTTCAAAATCGACCTTTATTAAATCTTACTCACACCAAGAGCTTTTCCAATAAATATCAAGAGTGTGCCCAAATTTCCCTATAATTTTCTTGTTTCGATTTTGATGAATTTTCAACAAAGAAATTTATCAGCATTCAATAACTTTTCCACCATAGTTTGAAGCATTATGAAACCAACTCCATGCATGTGGACTCATTGTGATAAACACAAAAAACAAACAAATAACCTTCCTTCATGAATAGATAGAATTATTTTAAAATATGAGATATCAATGATTTATTTATTTATTTTTCTTATATTAAAATCATCTATATTTGATCATCAGTTTTGTGGTTTTTTTTAATCAACAAATTTATTTACTTGATCAAATTAAATGACATTATTTTCATTTGATATTATTCTAAACATATTGTTTGGAAATGAAATTATCATTATCTGATATTCAAAATGGTTTGGGTTTAACAAAGGTGATACTTTTATTGTGTAAATTATATGTAAATTGTATATATGAATTGAATCATTTGTCAATTGTATTGAAATTACACAACAAAAGTATCACCTAAAAAATTTGCTAGTTGCAAACAATAGAGAGATCGAAGTCTCCCAAACTCACTAATTGTTAGACTACTATAAAGAGGGTGGAGATTTTGCATCATGTGAACCTTAAGGCTTAGACTGCTATGTGTAAGACAAGCACACAAAAGGGGCATCACAAGTTTTCCATGACCAGAGTGTAGTAGCCATATTGAAGAAGGGTGAGAAGCACTGTTGGTCTGGTATCAGATATATTATATACCCATCTGGTCTAAATAACCCATGTGTTGCAGACTAGGTAAAAGCACACAGGTTACTACAACTATTCATGATGAGTTTTTTTTGGGAGGTGAAAATTTGTCAAATTTCAACCTGAAAATTATGATCTTGACCTATAAAAATGAATTTTTCAGAAAAAGAAAGGCCCAAATCTGCCAAGTTTTAAAGATTTTAAATCATCAGATTTATATGATAAGTTCCAATAGGTAGCCAAAAATATAAAAGGATTCTTGTTTCTTTCAACTTTCATATTTTGTATGTAGTGAAATATGGCTATCATCTGATTTTGTGATGTAGCAATCAGCATGTTCTAACCGGTGACTGGACATTATTACCCTAGGGGAGCACTGAGCTTACAGGTTATGGGACCCAAAAGAGTGTGAGTTATGAGGTTCAGCCAACCAACGACCAGCAACGTGCTAAAAGCACTTAAGGAGGTATGAAAGTGTCAGAAGGCAACAGGATACATAATATAAGTGAGGAACTCTCGTGAAATGGTGTGCTGTCATATTGACAACGAAATTATCGTTACAATCAATTTTAAATCAATGATACACTAATATTAATATAGGTATGTTTAGTGTTATATCAATTAATATAAATATAATGATTATTGATGTAATAATTAACAATTTTCTTACCTTGATATATTTATGAAAATGTGACAAAATAAATATATACCTTACCCTTGGAAGGTGTTAAATCCATGACATGTTTTTTGTGTAGACAGTACAAAAATGTTTTTTTCCCCCTTGTAAGCCCTTGGCTCAATCCATCTTTTCCTCAAACAGATGGATGCTGCCCAAACACACTTTCAATTTTGTTAAGCCTGGTTTGCCCTGGTATTGAACACTTATATGTCCAGAAGACATGTTTAAGAGGACTCCAAAATGTGTTTGGGCAACAACAAGATGTGTCTGAGCAGCACAAGACATGTTGCTAATCTAATGTCTGCACTCCACCCAATTGAATTTTTTTTGGTTTCCCTTTTAACTACCTTACCTGATTGGTAAATATTTCAGACTTATTCTGCTAGGCTAATATATATTTGAGGTCTACCCTTGCACTGGGGAGGGTAGATGATCCAAAGTGAGTAAAAAGAGGGCATATACCAAAACCATTGTCTAGCATATGTGCATTCCATACTTTGTGATGCATGCGGTTAGGATGGATTCGCCCAAATAATGATGACTACTTATTAAATATATTCGCTTTTGGACTTTATTTTTGTTCATTTCATTAATTACCTTGAATAAATTCTTATTGTATGCTCTTGGAACCATGCAAGTGTTTACTATAATTTGTGATTATAGTAATGGCTTGATTATATTTTTAAGGATATTGATTGATTTCATTCTTTTTGTTTTTTTTTGGATAGCATGTGTAAAATTTCACATGATTGTGTTTGCAATTACGCAAGTAAATTATGTTTCTTCAATTCAAAGTGTGCAATACTTGTGTAAATATTTTTATTTGTTCTATGTTTACCCACTTGTACTCACATATGATGTGTAGACAAATGATGAAATATTGATCCTTGCCCTTAATGCATTAACAGGGTAAGTGTTTGTTGCATAGCTTTACCCTTACTTGGATTGATAAGTTTGCACAACATAAAAGCACTTGGAGAAATTTTGTAGTGTATGTGAAGGGCACCTTATATCCATCAATTTCTCGAGGGATATTATGCCTACTCCTCAAAGATGGGAGGGAAATTATGCCTACTTGTAGGTGTAAGAACCCTCTCACTATTGAGGAGTAGGCATAAGAAAACTCTCATGACATACATAGGTTTGATTCATGATAAATTTGGCCTCATGCTTTACGATAGGTAAAGCCCTTGGGGTGGGGAACTTTCCAAAAATACCAGTCAAACTCAGCTGTTGCCTTGTCTTAGGACCCTTATTTTTAAAATGCCCTACCCTAGGACCTTACCCTAGACATATGTACCCTTAGGTACCTGGCTGATATACGTATTTCAAAATTTCATGTTTGCCCTTATCCGTCTGATCTATTGAAGTCCCTATGAGCACCAAAACCTGGCAAGAAGTAAGAAACTCTCTCTCTCTCCCCACCCTTCCTTCAAATGCCTGGTGATCTTGTATGTTTTGGTCCACGATAACCGAAACCCCCTACCAAGTCTCTCCCCTCCTTGCTACCTATTAATTGCAGGTTCATAGAACTCTGTATCTCGAAGTTCATTCACAAATGCATAAATTGAACAATATTGTGCAAAACATAACATGAACTTTCCACCTTATTAAAATGTTGTTGTTGTTGTTTTTTTTTTTTTTCCCCTGCCACATCAATTGCAGTACAATTGCATGAAGGTTTCTGTCCCCTGACCCCAACCAATCCTTCACTTGCACTCCTCCACCCCCCGGCCCCCCAACCCCTTGAAAAGCTCCTATGTAGAAACTTCCCAACAATCATATGTACAGAAGAATGTCCTAATGTCTGTGTCAAGGGAATTTATTTGATGGAAAAATCCCCTTTGACCCACCCCCAGAGAAGAGGCTCTGAAAACCACCCTCCTAGTGTACCTTCGAGAGAACAAAATGGGTACTATCACACACATACACACACACACTTGGGGATTCCGAAGGGAGTGAATGTTTTGGCCGAATGTTTTTAAGCTCGTGTTTGGGTAATAATAATAAGGCCCGTGGTACCACACAGATGGTTTCTTTTTAGTGGAATATATATATATGTGTTACATACATCTGGTTATATATTGTACCAAAAGAATCCATCCATGTGGTACCACAGGTGTTACCTATTATTTTATATATATATTTATACCATACCAAGTTCTTAAAAATGCAACTGACAATATCTGGGCCACTCTCCCCAAGGCCTTCTTGCCATAGGCACGCCCACAAGGTTTTGCCCATTGTGGAGTACATTGAAATAGAATATCGAATATTGTACAACCTTTTTCCTGTATTAGTCTTTACCTATATGATTGAACACCTTCATCCTTAATCATGCATGATTTTAACTGATGTTTGGTTCCATGTTTTTTGGTCCTAAAAAAAAAAAAAAAAAACACAAAAAGGAAACATTTTGCCACTCTAATTTTTTTTCCAGGAAAAATAAAAATAAAAATCAGATCCTTTCCATATGCATGCATGTATCATATTTCTTTTTGGGAGGGAGTGTGAAAGGGGGAGGGCTGGTGGGGGGACATCTTAAGCCAGAGATGATGGACACAGGAGGGTAACTCTCAGGGATAGTGACAAAGATTGTGTGGTTCTATTCCCTCTTTTCCTCTCTCTCTCTCTCTCTCTCTCATCTATTGGGAACCTCACCTCACATGCAAACAATTGTCTCATAGTTGATATCAGTGTTCATCCGATACTTGATACCCAGTATTGGGGCAGGTATCACCTATTGACATTGGTATCCACTTTTGAGCATTCTAGCTAATACTTGTATCAAATCTTTTTCAAATAAATTCATGTCAGCCTCATATTGGGTCTTTTATTAACAGTTTCATACCAGTCTGTTATTGATATGGAATATTTATTTTTAAAAAAAACTTTCATGCCAACCTCTTCTTGGTATCAGGCTTCCAAGGCTGATTATTGTCTGGTATGTGACATGTATATTTTGGATGTAAAAATGAGAATACCTCAATTCTCCTACCAGGTACGTATTGGTATGAGACTGGTATTACCTCATGTCCCCTACCAGGCAGGACTCACATGAGGCCGTTATGCCTTAGATTATACGAGTCTGCTCAGTTCTTTGATTCCAGTACCAGTCTGTATACCAGGGGTTCAGCCTGGTACACCCACAAGACCCGTTGATACTTTGTAGTCACTTATTTAGTCAGCTTTCTGGCCAAGCATTGTCGGCCCATCTCTTGGCTGGTGGGACGGAAATTGCTTGTAAAAAAACCAGGAAAGAAAACCATTAGGATTGGCAGAGGCCATGCATACATTTAACCCTTTAAAGGTGGGCCATATGTTTGTCATCATCATCGATCGTCATCATTCATAGCCTAGGGAGAAGGCGTTTTTCAGACACTATTTGTAAGCCTTTATTTCTCATGTTGTTATAAATGCAATTTTTTTCTTATTTTTTACTGAAATGGGAAAAAAATAAAATTCCAATAAAAATACAAGAATCTTGTATAAGACTATCCCTCTATTGTTGTTGTTTGTTGTCGTCCCTTGTTGTTTGTCACATAGTCACTAGTAACAAATTCCAAATCAATCTAAGACTAGGACAAACCATGAGACATCATCCTTTCTCATCAGGATGCTGCATTTCCAGCCGAGAAAATTGGGTATTATAGAGCATGTTGGGTACAGGCCATTGTGCATGGTGAGGTGCATATGAGGAATTTGTGCAAGCTAGGGCCAGGTGAGCTTTCAAACAGGCAACAAAATGGGCACAATGGGAAAAATGTACCCTGCACACTCCCTGTGGAATTACATAATGGTCATATGGATTCATACATTGGTCGTGTGGATTTACATGATAGTCATGTAGCCCAAGTTAGATCAGGTACTTCCAAGAAGACCCTCCATTATTATGTCTTGTAAGGGGACTAAAAAGATGCAAAAAATGTCACATGAAATTACCTTTTTTGAAAAATTCATGTGACATGTTTTTCTTTTCTTTTTCCACTTGGTGGTGGTCAAAAATAGTAGTAGGCAGTTATATAGTGTGTTGGCTGGTACATTAACAACGCCCGTATTTTGAGGGATCTCCCCCAACAGAAGAACCCTAGGGTGTTATGCCGAGGGAGCTCCCCCAATTTTATATGTTCTCATGTTCCCATGGAAATATTTCTTTTCTATGAAATAGGAAAGAAATGAGGAAATGAAAAGAGAGTTGTTTACGTAAGGGGAGGGACATGCCCTTCTAGGTGGACCCTCAAGTGTGAGGGCTTGCTTTGTTAGGGCCCAAGTTCAAACCACCGCGGGGTGGCTTTCACAACGGCTTGGATTATGAGTCTAAGTGTTGGGCTAGGTTCGACTCCCGGTTTGACAGACTCACAAAGTTGCATAGGTGTCGACAAGTGAGCATTTTGGGAAAGGGGCCTAAGGCCAACAATGCACTAAATCCTCAAACTAAACAAAGTCTATGGTTAGGCTGAAAAACGAAAGATGGTAATCCCAAGCGACAAGGCCATGGACCAAATGTGTGATTTTCCATGTGCAAGTAACATAGGTGTTTAGGAAAACACAAGAATGAAACAAAAGTGATGGTGGAACAACACCAAAGCATATTCGGATGTGATAGGTGGTATCAAAATATGCTTCTAAGGTTGATTGAAAAATCTTCTAAGGCATTTGAAGGAGATGAACAGTTCAAGGCAAATGGCCTCAAACAAACGGATACCTGGCACAATGGCTATGGTATAACCCAAAGCTAAGAAAAAATATAAAACTAAAAAGGAGAAAGAGAAGGATGATACCATAAAAGAGTTGATGATAATAGTTCAAACCATGGTGGGTGAGGAGCTTCTTGACAAAGAGGCCAAAATCTAAGAGGCTTGGAGGAGGAAGCAACAAAGCCTCCTCCATGAAAAACTAAAAAAAAGAAGGCAAGGAAAGATGAGGTAGGCATGAGCAAAGTCAAGGTCTGTGAAAGAACACCTTCCCTTGTCAAGTGAAGAAAAGGAGAAGACAAGGTGAGTGTGGGCTTATCGACAAAAACTCCCATGGCTCCCAAGAAAAATAAAGGGAAGGAAAAAGTTCATGAACCAATTGTGGAATCCCTTGAGCACATTGACTTTCACTCTTCTTCTTTTCTTCTGAGTCAAATGGGGATGTGCATTCCTTGATTATCCCTTTAAATGGGCTAAGGAGAGGAAAAATAAGCAAGCAAACCTTGGAGCGCCTAGTTGTGGACAAATCTTTTGAGAAGTGGAAGGAGGAGGTTCCAAAGGTGCAAAAATCATCCAAGGAGTATTTTGCTCTTATGGATGCCTTCCATGTGTTTGTGGTCCAACAAGGGGAAGCCACAACCCAAAACTAGGAATTAGCCAAGTTGATGAGTTGCATTGTGGAAGGTTTGGGTGCCATCAACAATGCCCCAAGTAGAGGTTTTTCCAAGGCAACCATCAAGGCAAGGCTGCCAAACTCCTTTGCGAGGAAGGAGACCAAAACCAAACAAGTGTGGCCATGGTTGCACTAAGTAAAGGTGTATATGGAAACACAGCACCTCGAATTGAAACTAATAAGGAGTGGATTCATTTCATTTAGACCTTGTTGAAGGAACACACGTGGGAATGGTGGATATCCCAAAAGCAAGAAACATTTGACCTATTCAAAACCTTCACGTGGGAGGAGTTCAAATTGCGGTTGGATGGGAGGTTCATGCTACACCACCTTGTGTTTCAAGATGGGACGGAGCTTTTGGAGCTCACCCAATGGGACAATAAGGGCTCATGGCCGCCTATGTCTAAGTCACATGTTGACTATGGTCCCCCTTAAATATGACTATGCTTTGAAGTTCATCTCCTTGCACGGACTCAAACCCTAGGTGTGGAAGATAATCTATTAAAGGATTGACATTGTGGAGATTTGACAAGGGTTGATGAAGATGATGGAATGAATGGAAGATGAAACTCTAACACATCCCAAGGGTGAAATCGGAAGCAAAATCACCCAAAAAAACCAATCTAACCCAAGAAGTGGAAGCAAGGGTTGTAATAAACATAAGTGTGCCAAGGAAAACTTCTACTTTCAAACAACAAGGAGAAGCTAGTAATGAACAAAGAGTTGATGTTCAAGAAAGCAAAGTGGGACCTGGTTAAGGTCAAATTTTTCAATTGTGACAACAATGGATATTTGGCAAAAGACTACTTTAAACCACTTCGGGTAAGTGACTACATTGCCCAAGGTAAGTTGATTTTCCAACAAAGTTTCATGACCAAAATAGGGGCCCACAAAAGCGAAGCCTCTAACTTATTAAAATTGAACTGTAAGATAAATGACAAAATTGTGGATTATTTATTGGATTTCAAATTAACAAATTTGTTCATGACTCCATAGGTGCTGGAACAACTTGGAGTCAAAACTGAATTAGTGGTAGGCCCCATCACGGTGCAATTGTAGTGCTAGGAATCAAATTATTTTGCAAAGGAGTTCAATTATTTGAGAACTTCACCCTATGTGATTTAAATAATTCTAATGTAATTATAGGAAACAGATTTTTTGATGCCTACAAAATAAACATCCTCCACGATAGAGGTAAATTGAAAGTCCATGCCAATAATGGTTATAAATTAATGAACTTAGATGTGGATTATAATTTGGCATTAGTAAAAATGGGAAATTTGGTTGTTTTAACTAGTGAGTTGGAATCGCTTAATTTTCTGATTTTCATCTCATTGGAAGTATCCTAAAGGGAACCTAAACCATAAAGGGCAAAGCAACTTCTTGCTTGTATTTTGAATTCACGCAATAAATTTTCAAAGGTTTTAACATATTAACCCCCCAATGCCCTTCCACCTTGTAGAAAGGTTGACCATAAGATACAAGCGGTGCTTGGAGTAACCCCATTGTCAAAGGAACCTTATAGGTTAAACCAAAAGGAACTGAAAAGACCTTTTAAAATAATTAAATGACCTCTTCAATCAAGGTACATCTAGCAAAACAAGTCACCCTATGGGGCACCTGTCTTGTTTGTGGATAAAAAAGATGGCAAGTTGAGAATGTGTATTGACTGATGTGCCTTGAATAAAATAACAATAAAGAAACAACTATCCACTACCCTATATTGATGATCTATTAGATAAACTCAATGGGGCAAACTACTTTATTATAATTGATCTCAAATCAAGGTACTATGAAATTTGCATTGGGATGAAAATGTGGAAAAGATGGTAATGAGAACCATGTATGGCTTGTATGAGTTCCTAGTGATGCCATTCAAGTTGTGTAATGTTTCATCAATGTTCACGACCTTCATGAATTCCATTTTTCATGAAAGGTTGGATGAATTCGTGATCATTAATATTGATGATATTTTGGTGTATTCTAAGACAACAAAAGAACATGCAAAACACTTGAAATATATTTTGAGTAAACTCCATGAAAACAAACTTTTTGTTAATTGGACAAAAAGTGAATTCACCCGGAAGGAGATGGACTTCATGGGGCATATCTTGTCATGGGAAGGGGTGAGACATGGCCCTAAGAAGTTGGAAGCCATAAGGTATTGGAAAAGGTTAATCATAGTCAAAGACATACAATCCTTCTTAAGCATGGTTAACTTCTACCAAAAGTTTATAGAAAGTTTTTCTCAATTGGTGAAGCCATTTTCAAATCTCCTTAAAGAAAAATTATGTCGAATGGAAGGAACAACAACAAAGAGCATTTGAAGACTTAAAAGATAAGCTTTCATTTGCCCTGGTGTTGAGATTCTCGACCTTCATGAAACCATTTGAAATTCACACCAATGTGAATGACTTTGCTATCGATGGGGTGTTCATGCAATATGGACACCCGATTGCATTTAATAGCAATAAGTTTTGTGGGGCACAACTATGATGGCCAATTCATGAGAATGGGTTGTATGTTGTCATGTGTTGCCTGAAGGCATGGTGACAATATATGGGGACACATAAGACCAAAGATTTTATGGATAACGTTTCTTTATGGTATTTTGAAACATAGCCAAGGGTCTCAATGGAACAACTAAGGTGGCATGATACCTTGGCATTGTTAGACGTAGAGTTGATCCACACACCAGGACGGGATAATGTGGTCCCTGATGCACTAAGTAGGAAGGAGGAATTCCAAGTGGATGAACCTTTGATGAAGACCCAGGCATTATAGGGCCATCTTCTAGGGTGAAAATAACATGGAACAAAAGATAAAGGAAGTTTACATGCAAAATCCATTCATTCAACACCAATTTAAAAAGTTGCATGAACAAAAAAAGGTGGAAGGCATCACCTTAAAAGAAGGGTTGCATAGATGGAAATAGTCCCGAATCTATGTGTTAGCAAGGAAGTTGCGCATGAAAATCATGCAAGAAGAGCATGATGCGCCCATGGCAGGGCACTATGGCGTAACCACAAGAATGGTTGTAAGAAAAAAATTATATTGGCCTGAAATGAAGTAGGATGTAGAGAATTTTGTGTGCACTTGTGTTAAATGCCAAAACACAAAATTCATATACAAAAAGAAGTATGGGTTGTATAGATTTCTATCGATCCCAAACAAGCCATGGGAAAATGTTTCCATGGACTTCATGACCCAACTGTTCAAATGCAATGGAATGGATGCCATCTTCTTGGTAGTTGATCAATTTTCCAAGTTGGCAAAAATGGTTCCAACTAAGATGATCGTAACAACTTTTGACTTAGTGAAGTTGTTTTTTGATATGTGGGTCAAGCATCACAAGATGACATAATTTATCGTAAATGATAAGGATGTCAAGTTTATAACAAGTTTTTGGAAACATTTGTTTTGGAAGGTGGGGATGAAATTGTTATCTAATATAGTGTCTCACCCACAAATTGATGGCCAAATGAAATGGGTCAATGGGGTGTTAAACCAATACCTCAAAAATTATGTGAATGCCAATCAAAAAAATTAGGGTGAACATTTAGGCATGGTGGAATTTTACTATAACTGCACAACACATTCGGCAACAAATATGTCTCCTTTTAATTTAACACTAGGAAAGGAAGCTAGGAAGCCGATGGACTTAGCCATTCCCATTTGACAAATATATCACTCTAAGGAAATTGTGGAGATGGTCAAGGGGTGTGAAGAAAAATACACCCAAGCCAAAAAACTCTTGGAGCAAACTCAAAAATCATATGAGAAGCATACCAATAAAACACAAAGGCATGTTGAATTTGAGGTTGGGCAACATGTGTGGCTGAACGTCCAAGATTTTAAGATGTTCAATGGGCTAGCCCCATCCTTCATTGTCAAGCATATAAGATTTTATGATATTTTAAACAAGCTACATCTCGATGTGTGCACCTTGAAGTTGCCATCTAATTTTGTGGCACATCCAACCTTCCACGTTTTGAAACTTAAATTGTTTTTATGTGATGAACAAAGACCAAACCAGAAGCAAAGGGTGTGATCGAAAGTTGATGCCGTTGAACATAGGCTAGCCGCCAAAATTGAAAACATACTCCATGTAAGGTAAACACACCTTAGAAGCAAGGAATATTTAGTTAAATATAAAGGTTGTCATCATAAGGAGGCAATGTGGATGAAACCTATTTATCTGGACCACTTGCCCAAAATGATAAACAAGTTCAAATAGGACAAGGGTCATGAACTTGAAGTGAAAAGGACTTGGGAAGAAAAAAAAAAACCCAACTATAAATGGCCTAATTGTTGATGAGGGCATCAACCTTCAAAGTGGGGGAAACACCCACAAAATTGATTACTTTCATCAAACAAGGGTTAAAGGTTTTCGTGAACATGGTCGATTGTGAAAAGGCTAAGGTTCATCGAGAGGAAATGACTCGGATAAGCAAAGGATGGCAATCAATGGAAATGGACTTGGAGTTGAACTCGAATTGAAAAATTCCAAGGTTCGATCAAGTGAGATTGGGGTGGTGGTGCATGTAAATAAAGTGGCACGTCCCTAAGTGGATAAATTAGATTACTTGCGTGTGAACTTACAAATCATGTCCTGCTTGGGTAAGTAAAAGAGATTTGGACCGTAAAACCCAATCCAACACCATTTACTGGCATGTTTGTAATCCTTGTCTAGTGTGGTGGTCAGACCTCCTAAGCTAAAACTTGAAATGGATTCCAAAAATGAAGAAGATATGGACGAATGAAGGGGATTTGGAAAAGACGCCAAGCGAACACATTGGGTGAAAACAAAATACACATATGGTAAAACCTTTTATGTTGAGAACACAAATACATAGTGTGAATGGGCTTTGTCAATTAGGAAATAACTAATCCAAAAAGGGGTTGAAAGAGAAGTTGATAGAAATGTCGAAG